>Ga0209777_10000541_pt1 | contig 61408 bp, 63 predicted proteins | sample FrelakmetHBP12HB_FD_187147 | JGI IMG/M metagenome (GOLD analysis project Ga0209777, IMG submission 187147) | Freshwater lake sediment microbial communities from the University of Notre Dame, USA, for methane emissions studies -HBP12 HB (SPAdes)... | ecosystem: Environmental > Aquatic >...
CTTTGCAGAATTAGGTTACCATGAAGTGAAGTCATCCCTATTGCTCATTGATGCCCTCCAGGGTGCAGGCTTCACAGTGGAGAAAGGCGTCGCGGAGATTCCCACCGCCTTCATTGCCACTTATACAAATGGTGCGGGACCCGTCATTGGTGTGCTCGGCGAGTTCGATGCCTTGCCCGGTCTGAGCCAGGATTGCGTCCCGTATAAGAAACCGCTTGTCAGCGGCGCCCCGGGACATGGCTGCGGGCACAACCTGTTGGGCGTGGCAGGCATCGCCTCCGTTTTTGCCCTCAAGCAGATGCTCGTTTCTGGTGACCTGAAGGGCACCGTCCGCTATTATGGCTGTCCCGCCGAAGAAGGCGGCGCGGCGAAAGCCTTCATGGCAAAAACCGGGCTTTTCCACGATGTGGATATCTGCCTGACATGGCATCCCGATTCATTCAACGCCACGCTTTGGGCGAACTGCCTCGCCAACTATCGCGTAGGATTCAAATTCCACGGCAAGCCCGCCCACGCCGCCGCCGATCCATATAATGGGCGTAGTGCGCTCGATGCAGTGGAGTTGATGAACGTGGGCGTCAACTACCTGCGTGAACACATGATTCCCGGTGCGCGCATTCACTATGTGATCACCAATGGCGGTGGGAGTGCGCCGAACGTTGTCCCGGCCGAAGCAGCTTCGTTATACAGCGTGCGCGCCCCGCGTACCGATCAATTGAATCCGTTATTCGAACGCATCAAGGATATCGCCCGTGGTGCGGCGCTGATGACCGGCACCGAACTCGAGATCGAACTCTATTCCGGCATGTCGAACATGCTGCTCAATGAAACCATTAATAACGTATTGCAAAAGAATCTGGTGGAGGTCGGTGCTCCAAAATTCAGCCGGGAGGATTTCGCCTTTGCGGCTGAGATCACTAAAACCATCCCCTCCGATAGTCTCGAAGAGTCCGCCTCATCATATGGCTTGGATGCCGATGCGATTACCGCATTGAAGAACACATTGCTGCACGAAAGCGTGCTCCCCTCCTATCAGCCGGAAATCGTCCAGCCCGGCTCCACCGATGTGGGCGATGTCTCTTGGGTGGTCCCAACCGGGCAAATCGTCACCGCTTGTATGGCGCTCGGCACACCCGGTCATTCCTGGCAGACTGTTGCGCAAGGCAGGACGGGCATCGGACATAAAGGCATGCTATATGCTGCCAAAGTCATGGCGCTCAGCGCAGTGGAATTCATGCAGAGTCCCGAACTGGTCCGCAAGGCGCAGGGCGAATTCAAAAAACGCCGCCTCGCTTCGAATTATATCTCCCCCATCCCCGACGGCTTGAAGCCGCCCATAAATATTTGATCGCTGGTCGCATGGCGTAAGGGCGCAGCGATATTACACTCACACTTCGTACGCAAGTCGGTGAGCCGCATTCTGGCCCGCCGCACAGACGCTCAGGTCGTGACGATCATCGAATATCATCTGCCGGAAACCAGCATCCCCTCCGGTGAGGGAAGGGATGTTAGTAGTACAGACTGCGGACCCGACGGTCTCCGTACCTTGGAACTAATTATCCCGATCCACAAATACTCTTTATCCCACAATTAAATTGGAGACTGTTTATTTCCTTGGGGGAGTTGTATTATCTGAGCGTGGATATCCTCCAGCTCATCACTCCTGACATCTGGACTTCGATAGCCTGTCTCACTGGCGCGAATATCATCGGAGCGATGATCATGACCGGCGTACTGTATGTTTGCCGGTTCTTTGGATGGCTTTTCTAATGTCGCTCGCAGATTTCATCAGTGCATCCTGGCTATTATTGGGCCCATTTATTCCGGTGTGGGCCATTGCCACCATCGTTTCATATGCACTCCAAGGTATATTCGCTGGCCTCATCATATTGGCGATGAGCCAGACGTAATAAATCTATAAACGAAAGGAGGTGAAAAATACATGTTACTCGTTATGGTAGGTTTAGCCATTATGGCTGAAGTGAGCACGCTCAGCCTGGACTTCACCGGGCTGATCAATGTCGCATTCCAGATCATCAACAGCCTGTGGCCGTTGTTCGTTGTCCCGATGGGCTTTCTCTTCGGCCTGCGCCTGATCGGCTGGATCATGGACGAAATCCGCTCCTCGATCCCCGGTAAGTAACCTACTCAATCCTATCCCAGGTGAAGATCTATTTCACCTGGTGCAATCATCCCTTTTTCTTTTTACAGAATGGACTGGACTATGGCCAAAACTAAACGGATCTTCGTCAGTCTGACAATCTCCCTGATATTTCTATTAGGGGGATTTGCTATACCTGCATCTGCTAATACTCCAACCCCAACCGGCACACTGGTTCCAGGCAGTGCAGGACATATAACGTTCCATGTACAGAGTTCTGAAAACCTATCGGTTGTTCCGCCAGATTCTATAGATAAAATTGAATTTGATGAACATTCATCTGAGCAGATAGGAGACACAAATCCTCAAGGAGCATTTATCCAAACCTGTCATGCAGCCGGTTGCATGGAACAGGATATCTTTTTCAAGATTCAGGAGACAATCTCCTGGAGTTCTGAATATAATCAAGCATTGATATCGTCTTACGATATTGGTAGTACTGATCATATGCAATTAGTTAATAAGGGGGATTGCGGTATAGCATTTAATACAACCGGTCATTCTGATGGACCTTTTACGGGGTCATGTAATTATACAGACTACGGCATCGTTCCAGCCAGCCAATTAAATACCGATCCAAGTTCAAATCAATTGGCATTTCTTATTTCATTCAACGATCTTTATCATCTTGGAACTGTGGATATCACTTATCAGGTTATCTTTTCCACCTCTCCCATCACGGAGGGCGATTGCTCCTCCCAATGGCTGACCGGTACCAAATTTGCCACTTTCATGCTGGATGCGACTAATAGCGCTGGCATAGATATCAGCTCTTTCGCCGGATGGCCTGGACCCGGAGCATGGGTCGAAATTGAAGTGGCCAATGGTAGTCACTGGAATAATGGCACCGGCCCGAATGAAACCGATCTGGCGGTTAGAACACCCTCGTTGGGTAACACCGATTTGGCTTGGCATCCCCTCCAGGGAGATACATTCACCGGTTGCACCACTTCGAATGTTTATTATTATCAGATCGCCACCCCCTGGTCTGTCTTCCTGCGGGTAAATGATCTCGATGGAGCCTGGTGGAACAATCTCGGCACTCTACAAATAAATCTTTACAAAACCACCTATAGTCCTGTCCCCAGCGGCTGCGATAGCAACTACATCATTGGTTCACGGATCGAGACCGAGTCAATCCCTTCCACGGATACCAATGGGATCTTGATGGGCACCGGGATCAGCGATGTGGCCACCGGTGGAGAGATGGGAGTTAATCCCCCTCCATTTTCCAAGGACCTGCGTTATCTGGTATTGGAGACAAATATTGGCCCACATTGGAACGGTGGAGCCTATACTTATTCCGGCGAGATTGATGTCCCGGAAGAGTTGCTTGGGGCTATACATCCCCATTGGTATCAGGATGTAAACCTGCCATCCGCCACCTGCGTCGTCCATCTGGATACCATTGGGCATGTCAGGGTTTATTTTCCCTATTCACCCGGCCTGAAAACATGGAGATTTAGAGGATATGACGTGGATGGGATCCCCACAAACAATCAAGGTTCGGCAGGCTATACCCTCTATTATGCCAATGCACTGCAAGTCTATACTCCGGGCAACCCCAGCATGGATTGCGGTCTGTATTACACCCATGCCGCGACCGGGACGGCGATCACATTGGCCGCCAACAATTCGCTCTACCATCAGATCACCGTCACGGGCGGGAATATTTATGCGATCAAGACCTCCGGAGGTCCCTGGTATAACAATGGAGTTGCCACTTATGGCGTTGCGATATCGACGGATGGTGCCAATTGGGATACGCTCTATGATTATCAATATGCCCTGTGTGCTCAAGCCACTGATGGGAATCATTACGTGGTTTATTTCCAGCCACTGGTGGGTCAGACTTATTATTTGAGGGTGGACGATCCCGGGGAGGAATTCACGGACAACACCGGGAGCATCGTGGCCACGGTCTATGGTGCAACCGCTCCGGAAAACCCCTGGAGCGTTTGTACCGACAGTTACATCCTTTCCCAGATGGATATCCCCCTCACGGATCGAACAATCCCTGCGAACCTTTCGCAAGGAATTGCCATCTCATACATCGAAAGCGGGAAAACCTATGCGCTTGAGATCTCCGGGGAGAGTTATTGGAACAAACTTTCTTTATCAACAGAGAACCGTTTCGATGCTGATATTAGTGACGATGGGGGAGCCACCTGGCAGCCATATCAAAACGCCGATTTTGTCTCCTGTACGGTTGTCATTGCCGACGATCCCCAAACTTATCGGCAGCGTTTTCGCATTGTCTTCCCGGCCAATGGAAATTATCGCATACGTGTACATGATGATGGAACCGTTGTAGGCTATGGCCTTTATTCGGGACATCTGGTTTATATTTTGTCGGAAGTCAACCCAAGCAACGTGATCACTCCGCCCCCAATAGGACCCGCTCCCACTCCCACTCCCAATCCCAATCCCCCTTATACTCCCCCGGGTTGGGAAACTTCCTGCTATGGGGTTTGCAACCGTCCCGGGCCTGCTCCCAGTTTGATCACCTGGCAATCTATTTCTTTCAGTGGATGGGGTAGTATTTTCGGTGCCCCATTGGACAGCATTTCATTACCGCTGCCGAATGTGATAGGTGAGGCGGAATATATTTCCAGTTGGATTGACTATTCCAGATGTGCAATCCAGACCTTTATTTCATGGTGTCCCGAACATACTGCCGCGCTGGAGGCGATCCCGGGGATGTTCCAGAACTACGAACCGCTGGGAACTATCACAGAATTAGACAATGCCATGCAATTGCTTGGTGAACGAGTGAATGGGTTAATAGCCTCTGGCGGCGAGGGTACTTCCTTTACTCCCTATTCGGTAATATTCAATTCCAGCGGAGGCGAGGAAGGGGGAAGCACCTGGCAGGGAATTATGCCAATTTTGCCTGATAGTTCTCCCTGGGCAGGAGGTCAGCTCGAATGGAATAATGGAAATGGTCTGAATGTTGATGGTCCTGCCGGAGGAGAATCGGGCACTGCATATATTGACTATTGCATGAGTAGTTTTAAAGGGATTTTCAAGGATGCTACATCTGGCATTTGTATAATTATGAACCTAGTAAAGAATTTCCCAACTATTGATGGATTTAATATTTGGGTAATTATCCAATTATTTGTAGACGTCGGAGCGATCATTGGATTTATCAAATATGTCATGGCCAAATGGATTGATCTGGCGGGGAGCGCGTGATGCGCAGGACTACATGGTTCAGGATTGGCCCAATTATTCTTTCTTTATTCATTGTTCTACTGATAGTAGTTATGCCTGCATTCCAGGCACAGGCTGCCGCAGCAACCGGCGGGACTATCACCTATGTTGGTGACTATACAATTCACACATTCACTACCAGTGGAACATTCATAGTCACTACCAGTGGGAATTTTGAATATTTAGTCGTAGCGGGAGGGGGCGGAGGAGGCAGTCATTATAATAGTGCTGCATCAGGTGGTGGTGGTGCAGGTGGAGTGAGAAGTGGAACATTATCACTTAATACAGGATCATATACAATAACAGTTGGTGATGGTGGTGCTGTTAATACTAATGGTAATGATTCTATATTTTCTACAATCACTTCAACCGGTGGTGGCGCTGGTGCTGCAACAACAACTCCAGAAACGGATATTGGAAATAATGGAGGATCTGGGGGAGGAGGAGAGGGGGGAATCACTGGAGCACCAACCACATACGGGAATGGCAATACACCTTCCACGAACCCATCTCAAGGATATCATGGAGGATCAGGATATTCTACTACGACGAGTACCCAACGAGCAGGAGGAGGAGGTGGTGGCGCTGGAGCAGTAGGAAATAATGCTAGTTCTGGAACCGGAGGAAATGGTGGGAATGGTGTATCATCCAGCATTACTGGATCAAGTTTATATTATGGGGGTGGAGGCGCAGGAGAATCAGGCAATAATCCAACTGGGAATGGAACTGGTGGCATTGGTGGTGGTGGTAATGTAACCGTTGCAGGAACTGCGAACACCGGGGGAGGTGGTGGCTCTGTAGCTGCAGGTGGTTCAGGAATTGTGATTATTCGATATTTGACCGAATCGACTCCAACCGACACATTATTCACTTCCACGCCTTCCAACACTCCTACCGACACCGCTACTTTCACATCCACTTTTACCCCCACCAATACCCTTACACCCACCAATACCCGCACCCCCACCAATACCGCTACCCCTTTGCCATTTTTTGTATCTGTAACCCCTACAGCTACCGTTGCAACTGCAACCCCCGTCCCGGCCTCTACAGCCACATCCGTAGCCACCCCCACCATCACGGCCACCCCTCAAGCGGTGATCTGGGCACCGGGCACTGTGGATGTCGGTACGGACATCCAGAACGCCATGGGAGCGCTCCTGTTCGCCAATCCGCCTCCAGGCTGGCAAACGAACATCTATGCTGCCACCGATGCCACCAATAGAACCGGAGTCTGGGCCATTTCACTTGTCAACCTGGTTGGGGTTAGTTCGCCCTATACAGATTGGAACGTGATAGATAATGGAACCTGGATTGGGTCTGTGACATGCAGCGAAGCAGATGCAGTCTGGACCTGCATTTATTATGATCCGCCTCCACTGTCTGTAAGTCAACAGGCTTACGGAGGCGCTTATGGCTTGATGTTCCCTTGGAAGCCTGGTTATTCTGCGATTTATGGTCCTCCATCAACCGATTCCTGTAGTACGTCGGGAGATGTAGGTGGCGGTATCCATTGCGGGATCACTGCCATCCCCGGTTCGCTTGCTGTTGATTTCTATGGGGGAACCAATGATGGCTCGAACATCATGCCTGACGTTGCTTATGCCGCCGAAAGTGGTACAGTGGTATCTGTCTGCATAGGCACGGAAAATGAAGGTATTTATGTGGTCGGAAATAATCACCTGGCCTACTGGCATCTAATCCCTGGAACCAATTATCAGATAGGTGATGTAATTACAGCAGGAAGCCCTATCGGGTTTTTGGTCCATGGGCCTTTCTCCGATGACTGTGGGGGTAGTTCCCATCCCAGCGATACTTATCATCTTCATTTCGCATTTGCACGGCCCGCCAGCGGTTATTTAGAGATCGGAGGATGTGTACTGACCATCAGCACTGGTTTGTTTTCTTGCAATGGCTCGAGCATTGGGGTGAATGGATATTTGACCAATACCGGTGCAATCAGTCCTCCCTCCGGACCAACTATCACGCCTGGTAGGCCGACTCCCACACCAGGTGGGCCGACTCCCACACCAGTACCAGGGGGGATACCATCTAATCCAGTGGAAGGCGGTCAACATATATGGGATGGGTTCGTTTTTGGGTTTGTGAATCTCATTGAATCGATTGGGCAGAAATATCTTCCTGCACATGCTCCCATTGGTTTATCAGATTATGTTGACCGTGTTTTCTCATCCATGAGTGGTTTTGCCGGATTGATCAATGCCAGTCAAATCATATATATAACTCCGACCGTTCTAATTGGCATTATTATCTTGACAATGGAAATGGTGCGTGTCCTTATAATCGCTTATCGCTGGATCATACGCCTGGAGCCGATGCCTTGAAATGGCCATCTTATCTCAATTCTCAAAGTGCCTGTGGTGTGTATGGCCGGCCGTTGTCATCGGCATCGGTTGGTTCGTGTTCTACCGCGGCGTGGACGGGAAATCATATTACGGGGCTTTGCCGGTGGGCAAGGACCCGCTTGCTGCGGAAGGTCAGACCGATTTCGAAACCACCCGCCAGCGGGATGCTGAGAAGCGCAGGGTCATCTATTGGTGCGCCGGGATCATTGCTTGCGGCTACCTGGCAGTCCTGTTATGGAATAACTTCTCCATCAAGGCAAAGGCGGCCAGCCCGGAAATTACGGCAACTCCATCCACCACCGCTACCATCACCGAGACCTGGACGCCTGTACCCAGTTTGACCAGCCCATTTGTGCCGACCAGGGCAACAAGCACTCCTCTCACCCCTCAGGCCTCCCCCACCTATGCACCCACAGCCACCGATCGCATCATTTATCAATCCGGCCCTGTCCAGGTGATGACCGTGATCGTGGAACGGGAGGTTCCGGTGGCGGTCATCCAGATGGCAACCGTCATTGTGGAGCGACAGGTGCCGGTGGTGATCACCCAGGTGGTGACGGTGGTGGAGACCTGGGTTGTCATCATCACGCCCACCGATGTATTCACCCAAACCCCCACGCCAACCTGGACCCAAACGGAGACCGAAACACAAACGCCCACCTATACATCCACCCAAACCCCGACGTCTACCGAAATGCCAACGCCTTCCGAGATATTGGCACCATAAGTTCCAAGAAAAGGAGATCCAAATGATACACTTTCCCGCAGCCATTCAACAATTTCTATTTTACGCCGGTTATGCCGCTTTGGCGTTCGTAGTGGTGCTGCTGCTGATCCTGGCGTTCGTCAGGTGGCGCAACCGCCGTATCTGAGGCCCAAGGGAGGTGCTTCATGATCCCTGCCCCGCTCCGGTGCCCAAATCCCATTGGGGCGGGGCTCTTTATTATTTCTGGTCCGCATCGCTTAATTTGGCGACGTGATCATAGGCAGCCAGCATCGATTAATCTGCTGATGCCTTCGAAGCCATCTTCCGGATCCTATCGCTCTTTTTGATAATACACACGATCGAGCGAAGGTATGGCCATCATCAACAAATATGACGATGCTGCAGGATCGCTATTTTTAGCGATACGAGATCTGCGCTTGACATAGGTGATCTAATATGAATCTCAAGCAATCCATCCGTCTAAATAAAATTCGCACTGGACAGACCAATATCAGCGGCGAGTCTGCCACGGCCCTGGGCGATTCATCCACGGCGCAGGAGGAGAGCGCCAGCCACGAGGGTGAATCCACCCATTATGACGGCGTATCCTCCACAACCGAAGTAATTGTCCCTGCGGTCGAAAATGACGATTTGACCAAAAGCCGTCTGCGCCTGGGTACGAGGATCAGCAAATTCCAGCGCTGGTGGAGCAGGACGAAACGGTTCTGGCGGCCCGAATTGACGCCTGATGAATTGGAGATCCAGGAGAAAGAATTGCACAACGCCCGGATCCGGCGGTCCATGACTGGCGAAATGATGAAGGCCAACAAGCTAATCCCCGGCGCCTATTACAACCTGAATGTTCAGTATACACGAAGCAGCAAAAACAAGTTGGAGCGGGAAAAGGTCACCAAGGTTCACTTCGGGAAATGGCTCTTCTCCAACGATGGAAATACCATCTACGGGAAAATCAACCGGGTACCGTTCGGGGTCAATCCAAAGAAACTGGTGGATCCCGATATCCTGACCGCTGTGGCAAACTCCATCGGGCACCCGGTGGGTGGCCAGTGCTCGGATGAGGGGGCAGGTACAGTTATCTATGTGAGCCTGGCAGGCCGGAATGACTTCGTGGATAGCATTCTTTTCCGGGAGATGCTCTCCAAGGTCCCGAAGGACGCATTGCCACTGACCTTCATCTGCGGAGCCACCAAGAACGGCGGAAGGGAGTGGCGCACAATGGAAAGTTTGCCGCACATGATGGGTGCTGGTGAGACGGGTGGCGGTAAAACCAATTTCATGCATACCATGATTTGCACGTTCATTTCCCGCAACCTTGCCAGTGAAGTGCGCCTGGCAATGATCGATCTGAAATTCGGCGGGATCGCCCTGAACCGCTATGAAGGGGTCCCCCACCTGGTGAATATCTATAACGAACCGGAAGAGAGACGGGAAGATGATCCCGATGATAAATCCATTGAAAAGAAACCTCTCCGGTTGCCTGATGTTCCTACCGGGATTGCCAACGATATCCCCTCTGCAGTAACGGTTCTGAAATGGGCATTCAATGAATCCATCCGGCGTGGGGTATTGTTCCTATCGGATAAAAAGCATCACCCCCAAAAGATCGAGGAATGGAATAAGTGGCACAGATCCAAGCACTTGCCGAGGTTGGTGCTTTTCATCGATGAACTGGCGCTGCTGATGGACAAAACCGACGTGGATAGCAAGGAAGAACTGGTAATGATCAAGATGGCCAGGCTCTATATCAAGTCCATCCTGAGGCTGGCCCGGTCGAGCGGAGTGCATCTATGCGGGTTCACCCAGAGCCTGGATAAGACCGTGATGGGGGTGGCATTCAAAACCAATGTGTCCGGACGGATCTGCTTCTCTGTGGCGGATGCCCCCTCGAGCATTCTGATCGTGGGGGATGGAGCTGCCGTCAACCTCCAGCCTGCAGGCCGGGCGATCTGGAAAAGAGGCACCGATAAATTCATGGCCCAAACGCCGTTGATCACTGAGTCCGATATCTCCGAGTGCGTGCGCAACGCCAAGTCCGGCAAAGTGATGGCTGGCTTCACCAGCCAGGCGGTGACGCCCGAGGACCTGGTCCGCTTTGCGGTAAATGAAGGAAATTACATGCTCAGCCAGTCTATAGTTATGGAGCACTTCAAGAATCAGGTTGGTTTCAATGAATTGGTACAGGGTATCCTTCCAGAGATGGATAATAAGGAATTTGAAGTGGATGGAGAGATCTATATTGTCATTCCTGGTCATGGCAACCGCAGCCGCCGGGTAGAACGCAAAGAGAAGAATATATAGAGCCGTTTTATGATTTCAATAAATTACATTACAAATTACAACCAACAGGAAGCGCCGCCTTGAGCATTCATCAGGTTTTCTCGGAAACCAGTTCACATCAATTGTTATAGCCTATAACATTGAACAGGAAGCCATCAGATGAGCGCAACCCCCATTCTTGACCAATTAACCACACCCCATTATTCGACCCGAAAACGCCTTTTCGATGAACATGCTCAATTTGGCTCATGACCTGCTAATTCAGACAGGCGAAATATCATTCTTTAGGCTTGTTATCTTATTTAACAAGCCGGAGAGATTAGCAAACTGAAAACTTGATGTTTTATATGCCCAAAAAAGAAAATCCCGCCTGGTGTGCCTTCCATAACCTTTTTATATTATTTGTATTATTAAGGCGGATGTTTTCCAAAACGCTTGACTTTTATAAAGTTTTGTTGTAAGATGTTTTTGCGGCAGTAATAGAGCGGATGATTGCTTAATAAACCGACAAGTCCTAATATTTTTCGGCAATCTTCGCCGGTGGTCTCCATTCCGCTTGTTACTGTCGCAAGTGCAAGCAAACGAGATCACCGGCGAATATTGTTAACCGATAAGTTAATTAGTGAAGGAGATCTGAAATGCTCACAAAAACTGTAATGCCCAAAACCGGTATTGAACCAATCGATATGGAGTCACGGAAGGTTGAAAATATGACTCTTCCCGCCATATCAGAAAATGATCGGGAGGATGTAATTAATACGATAAATATTTACCTAAAATTTCTGAAACCCAAATATCTCAATAAAATCTGGTATCTGGCTTATAAACTAATGGTCGATCAAATCGATGAAGGGAAGATAAAAGATGATCAATCAACAAAAAAACTTAATTGAACTTGATCGGGTAACATATAAACGTTTGGTGGCAATTTACCGAGACCTGAAAAAAGAGGGATTGATCAAGGGAAGATTTACGATTGGCAATCTTCTCTCAGTAATAATTCTTTCTGAACCTCTTCCTGGAGCGCAGGATAAATTGCCATCTGGCACTACCTGTGCAATATGCGGTGAATTGGCTACGGGAAAATTCGAGGATCGGTTTACGATCCGTGAATCCTGGATTCAATCCGGGGGATATGGATACATTCCTCCAGAGGCAAGGGTGCACCAGCATTGTGATATGAATGAACAATTGAAGATTCTATCAAAAATGCAATCATCACCCTTTGATAAAATGAATTCAAGATAGAAAGGCAACATGCCTACAATATCTTTGCCCACCCGATTCATTCCGTGGCCAATCGATTTTCTGAAGTTCAATCTGCCTGGCAATGTAGAGAAAACTATTACCAGGATATTCGCCACTACAATCACACGAGGCGATCATAAGACACCCTGCCTACGTTGGAAAGAATGGTACGAATTTACACATGTTGCCCGGAGGCAATTTTACGAGCATATCAGATTGGCATGTAGTCCTGAGATTGATATGATGAAATATTATGCTTCAGGTGATGGGACCGTCCAATTTGAGTTTCCAGAATGGTGTTATTCAAGATCCGGACCGATGCGGATTTCCGCACAGGTGTGCGGAAATCCGCACAACCCTGTAACTATGGAAGAAGAAGATGTTTTCAAGGGGGATGGATGCGGAAATCCGCACAACCCTGTTAAAGAGGAGGAGTCTTTAATTAATTTAAATACTACTCCTCTTAGTGTGCGGAAATCCGCACAGGTATATAAAATGCCAGAAGGTTTGCAAATCGAACTTAGGGAATTAGGGGTTTATTCAGAGTTATTTTGTGAGATTGACACAGCTCTCGAAGATGGCTATAGTTCCAAAGATATTTTAGCTTTAATAAAATGGCAAAAGGATGCACCCCAGAAATTTATTACCCGCCTGCGAAAAAAAACAAAAGCACCTTCACGGTTTTATGATTTCTCTGATCGCAGATTAGCAGGTAAATGGGTTCCGGAGGAAGCATGATAAATACTCTCCCTTCTACATTTCCAGTTCTTTATAAACTTGAGGCAGAAGAGGCTCTTGCTGGATCCGTATTGATTGATCCAGAAATTTACCCCATATTAGCCATAAAGATAAAGCCATCAGATTTTTATATCGAGCGTCTTAGATGGATCTGGGAAGCTTTTGGTCATATCCATGATGGCGGTTCAAAGATCGATTTTATTACACTCTGTGCAGAACTTGAACGAAAATTCCAACTCGGGGAAATTGGTGGATCCGCATTCCTCACCTCTTTACTAACTCAGGTACCATCCTCGCTGAATGCGGAGCATTATGCTGAGATCGTGTCCAACTTCGCAGATCTCCGAAAGCTCCTGAATGTCTGTAATTCAACAGCAACGAAAATATTTGAAGGGCGTCAGACCGCTTCCGAAATCATTGCCCAGGTGGAGCAGGATCTGCATGGTACCGATCGTGTCAATGGTGGCGTACTCTCTTTTAAGGATGCACTCAGTGAATATTATGATCTGACAGAGGCTATTAGTAATGGGAAGATTCAACCTCGAGTTGTCCCCACAGGAATTTTTGAAATAGATAAGCTTATGGCCGGAGGAATGCGAGGTGGAGATCTTATCCTCCTTGGAGGCAGGCCTGGCCAGGGAAAGAGCGCCACACTTCTGACGATTGCCTATAACAATTTGAAGCAGGGCCGGTCAGTTCTATTATTTTCTCCGGAGATGTCCCATGAGCAGATCACCTCACGCCTTTTGGTACTTCATACATCCCTTGATTCTCAAACCATTCGACAGCATAAACTAAACGATGATCAATGGCCGATTTTTATACATGCCGTCGATGAACTTGAAAACTATCATTTATTTTTGGATGATCTGCAGAGCATTTCTCCTCAGCAGATGCGAGCCCGGGCAATCGAACTACAGGCGCACCAACCTATCGACCTGGTGATCGTTGACTATATTCAACTTATGATATCCGAGCGGGCCAAAGAGAACCGGGTCCAAGAAGTTTCGTATCTTTCCAGATGTTTAAAATTGCTGGCCAGGGAATTGGATGTTCCGGTATTGGCTGCATCACAGCTCAGCCGTGCCGTGGAGGCTCGTGATGAAAAACGTCCCAAATTATCAGATCTACGTGAGAGTGGCAGCCTAGAGCAGGATGCTGATGCAGTGATGTTCGTTTGGAATCCAGATGAAAACGCAAAAGGGGATATATTGAATTATGGGCTCTCCCTGGCTAAGCAACGTAATGGACCGATTGGAGATGCTCAAGTATTATTCAACAAGCCAAAAGCCATGTTGGTTAATCGAGCAAGTTAATAGGCGGACAAAACGCCGGAAAGGAATATATGAATAATAAAGCCATTAGTATCCCATCTCCCGATGCAATAAAAAGAACAAATCAGGTGAAATTAAGAGTTGACGATTCAACAGCCATTGCAGAAATTGATTTGGAATTATCTGATGATGAATCTTCAGATATTTTACATGTAATATGTTATGACCAGGAAAAAAACAAACTTTGTAATTTTCCAATAGAACTCGAAGAATTAGAATTTCATCTTAATTATCTTAGGTCTGTTGATGCTAAAACTTGTCCCTTTTGTGGGCATGTGCATAATAAACCAGTCTGTGAGGAGATTTGTGGCTGCGAAGGTTCGTTTTTGAGAAAGCCTGACAAACTTCCAAGGTAGGATTTCCTATCAGCCTTTTGCGGGGCTTTTCAGTGAAAGTCGATGTGGACATCGGATATTCCAATATCGTGTCTCTGCGGCCTGTTAAATAGGATAACAAGGCATTGTAGATTGAATGGGAGAAGGCAATTCACATAGAAAGTTTATTCGATCGTATATCGTCAAAAAGAGCGATAGGATCCGGAAGATGGCTTCGAAGGCATCAGCAGATTAATCGATGCTGGCTGCCTATGATCACGTCGCCAAATTAAGCGATGCGGACCAGAAATAATAAAGAGCCCCGCCCCAATGGGATTTGGGCACCGGAGCGGGGCAGGGAACACGAAGAATTGGCGTTCTGAATTTGCTATACTTTATTAAGTTGGAATGCTTTGGAGGAATATATGGCAAACCAAAACCAAATTCCAAATCGAACCGATCAGAAAGCCAGTGAATTCTTTCACTCGAAGACCTGGAAAATTATTCTGACTATCTGGATCTCCATGATCGGGTTGGCGGTGTTGATCGTTTGTTGTTTTGGCGTTTCTATCATATTCGGATTAGGCGGTTCATTTTTTGTTTTTATTCATTCCCTCTTCCACTAATGCCTGACTATCTTCCCCCACCCCTCACACTTCCGGTCAACTCCACCGTCTGGGCTTACCTGCGGGATAGTGGCGGTCCCACCCAGGGCGAGTCCATTGATCGCCAGCGGGACGAGATCAGCTCCTATTGCTCCCGTCATGGCTTGCAACTCGTCCACGTCTTCGTGGACGAAGCCCGCTCAGGCGGATCCGCTGATCAGAGGGATGATTTTAGACACATGATCTCCCTCAGTTCACGACCCGATCACCCCACCGGCTTGCTGATATGGGATTTCGCCCGCTTCAGCCGCTCCCTGGATGATGCCACCTATTACAAGGCCATCCTGCGCAGGAATGGTCTAGTCATTCATTCCCTTACTGATGCCATCCCCGAGGGTCCCTATAGTCGCCTGGTGGAATTGATCATTGATATTGCTGATGAAGAGAAACGCCGCCAGGTGAGCACGGATACCACCTCCGGCCTACGCCGGATCGTGGAGCAATATGGAGCCATGCCCGGCCCGGTTCCTATGGGATATTGCAAGGAAACCATTCAGGCTGGTACGCGCCGGGATGGATCACCTCACATCCTGCACCGCTGGGTGCCGGATCCCGATAAAGTCCCGATCGTGTTGCAGGCCTTCGAGATGCGTGCCGCCGGTGCCACCTTCGACCAGATCCGGAAAGCCACCGGTTTATTCGCCTCCAAAAACTCCTACACTACTTTTTTCAACAACACGGTTTATAAAGGGGAAATGTGGTTCTCCGGGAAGACCTATCCTTGTGAACCGATCGTGACCTCCGATCTTTGGGATGCTGTTCAACGAATGGGAGAGTTACGTGGCCGGGGACGATATGCACATTCCAACCAACGCCGGGCGAGTTCTAACTATATCTTATCCGGATTGGCTTATTGCCAGGAATGCGGTGGTCCTCTTTATGGTTACCACTTGCTGGGCAACCGGCATTATTATATCTGTGGCCGGTCACGCCGCCGCCATGATTGCTCAGCTCGCCATGTCCCCGCCTTCGCGCTGGAAGGAGAAGTAGTTAGAAAACTATTGGATGATGTACTTACTCTGGATAACCTTATGGCCATGCAAAGCGAACTAAGCAAAATATGGATAAAGCAGCGAATTATCCTGGCCCGAGAGCAGGCAGCCCATCAAAAGAAACTTTCCACCATCCAACGGCAGATCACCCATCTTACCGACGCCATCGGAAAAACCGGCTACTCCCGCGCTTTGGCCGATGCACTCCAGACCATGGAGAAGGAGCGGGATCAACTTGAATATATCCTCGAGCATGGCCCAAAAGCGCCACCTGGTCTGGACCTCAATAAAACAGAATTGAAAGCCATCATGGAACAGATCCGGTGCGGCCTTATGGGGGATGATGTTATGGCGAAAAAGTCAGCCCTGCACATGGTTGTCAGTCGGGTCCTTGTTCGCCGCCTGGATGCTCAGGTCATAGCGATTGTCGAGTACCATCTCCCGGATAATTACAATTCCGCCGATGATGCAGGCGGAATTGTTAGTGCTATGGACTGCGGACCCGACGGGATTCGAACCCGCGATCTCGGCCTTGACAGGGCCGCATGTTTGGCCGCTACACCACGGGTCCAGAAGCGGGCTGAATATACCATACCGGTTTTGCGGCGTCAAGGCGCACCGGCTCCATAAAGTGACGGATCTATCGGAGTCCGCCCGGATGGATCGTAAACGTAAACAGTATCGCCAACGTTGGCCCAGTCATAGAGCCAGTGTGAATCGCCAATCGACATATTGACACAGCCGTGGCTCATTTTAGATCCAAACCAGTTATGCCAGTATGCGCCATGCAGGGCGCGTGCTTGATCAAAATACATCGTCCAAGGCACGTCTTCGAGATAGTAATAATCCGAGCGGTCGCCAGTAGTACCGCCGGTCATTGTCTCGGAAAGTTTCTTCTCATAGATTTGGAAGATGCCAGGCCTGGTCCAGAAGGCATCGACTCCGGTCGATACCAGCGAGGCAAAGACCAGGCGATTGTTTTGATAAACGGATATCGTTTGCTCAAATAAATTGACTTCGATCCATCGGTTGGCGGTCACCCCTTTGGGAGCTGTGGTATGCGGGTCCACGCGCGAAATCTGACGGGAATCCACCCACTCATTTGGACCTACCAGGTCCCAGGTCAGGTTGCTGGCTTCCTGTGTATCGTATATTTGGACGACATTGTAGCGGTATAGAGTCTGCACCGTTTCCGGATTGTCCAATCCGGGAGCGGTGCGTGGGTTTGCCTCATCTAACACCCAGCCAAACGCGCGTGGCGGCTGGGAGCTGAACAGCAAACCCTGGAAGGGCGGGTCGTACTTGCCCAGGCGGCCGCCCTCGGCGCGGATCCAGTTGCCGGAGCGAAGCTGGTAAAAGGCATCCTTTCCAACCGGTACCGCTTCTCCCACATAGGAAACATACAGATCGTTACTCGGGTATAACACCTGGCTGGAGGGCTGGTTGGCGGCGGCATCCTCCAGCGAAGCAAATAATGGCGCCCCTTTGTCGGTGACTTTAAAATAACGATATGGGGTGTCGTTTAGCCCGGCAGGTGGAATGTAGGCTGGCAGGGGCAGGATGGGATAAGGAATGCCGGTTGCAGCGATCTGGGTCAGGTACTCGGATGGACCAAGAGGCAGGCAGCCGTCCGGCGCAGTTTCATAGACCCCTGGCGGACAGACGACGGACCCGGAGTCCGGCTCCAGGTCCGATAGCGTTCCGCTCGGCGCCGCGCCGACCGTTCCATTTATAGGAACGGCTTCCAGCAGGAAAAAAAAAGTAAAAAGAGTGGTCAGAAGTCGGCGCATTAGGGATACCTTTATTGGTGGGAAAAGATTATAGCATGTTTTCCTCGCTGCTTTTTTTAGGGGAAATTCAAACACCCTTCCCCGAGAAAGGGGAAATATTGAAAAACAGCTCCTTCTCCCCGTCCCAACTAGATGGTAGCTTGACACATTGTGCGCCCTGTGCTAAATTTATATCAGGTTTCAAGGAGGCAGTTTTGACCAAAAATCGCACCCAATTGATGGTTGACCGATTAAGGGAACTCCACGCATCGTCACCCGATACTGAGGCCTCAGCTGTCGTCAGTGTGGATGGCTTAAGCATTGCTTCTGCCTTGCCGCATGGTGTGGAAGAGGATCGGGTCTCGGCCATGTCAGCTGCCATGCTCTCGCTGGGCGAGCGAATTGCGAATGAATTGGGACGTGGGTCGCTGGAACAGGTGTACATCAAAGGAGAGAAAGGTTATGTAGTCCTCATGTCAGTGGGCCAAGAAGCAGTGCTCACAGCATTGGCACGCGAGCATGCCAAACTGGGCCTGATCCTCCTCGACATGCGGCGCGCAGCCGAAGACCTGTTGAAACTTATTTAAGGTGGCGGATTATGCAGCAAATCCCAAAAAGTGGTTACTATAACACCAACAAGTTCGCCCGCATTGCCTTACAAGCCTATGAAGAGGTGATGGGGAAAAATGGTCTCAATGCCATTTTGAACCTGGCCGGTTTGAGCAACTTGATTGATAACTATCCTCCTGATAACCTGGAGCGTCAGTTCGACTTCGCAGATTACACCGCCATCCATATAGGGTTGGAAGAGATGTACGGTGTGCGCGGCGGGCGCGGGCTGGCTTTGCGTGCCGGGCGTGCTACCTTTAACGATGTTCTTAAAGACTATGGCGCACTGGCAGGAGTGAGTGACCTCGCCTTCAAAGTGCTCCCTCTCCAGGCCAAGATCCGGATCGGCCTGCCGGCCGCAGCCAGGATCTTCTCGCAGGTTTCTGACCAGCTGACTACCGTTGATGAAACCGACGATGCGTTCATTTGGACGATCCATCGTTGCCCGATCTGTTGGACTCGCAAGGGCGCTGACAAACCGGTCTGCTATATTTCCACGGGTCTGCTCCAGGCCATGCTCACCTGGGTCTCCGGCGGTTTGGAGTTTCGCGTCAACGAATCCAAGTGCTGTGCGGTAGGCGATACCATCTGCGAGTTCGTTATTCAAAAAGAACCCATCTCCTAGTGAACAGCATGGCCGAGGCGAAACCGAAGCTTCCCTAAGTATTTATGCAAGGAGTAGTATTTTGCGTATTGCTGTCATCATTCCAACGTATGACGAAGCGGAGAACCTTCCTAAAATGGTCTCCGCTTTATTTGCGCTTCCATTGGACTTGAAAATCCTGGTCGTGGACGATAACAGTCCCGACGGTACTGGCCGCATCGCCGATGGCCTGGCCGCCGTGGATCCCAACCGGTTGCGTGTGATGCACCGCACCGGAAAATTGGGGCTGTCTTCAGCCTACCTTCAGGGGTTCCGCACTCTGTTCGATGGCAGTGTGGACGCCATTGGCCATATGGATGCCGACTTCTCCCATGACCCGGCTGTACTGGTTGAGATGGCAAAGCGCCTCGAAACCTGTGACCTGGTACTTGGATCGCGTTACATCGCGGGTGGCAGCACCGATATCCGCTGGCCCTTCTGGCGGAAAGCACTCTCAGCCTGGGGGAACTTCTATGCACGCAGTATCCTGCGCATGCCTCTGCGGGACGTGACCGGTGGATTTCGCCTCTGGCGGCGCGAAACACTTCAGGCAATGCCATTGGAGCGCATCACGGCCAGCGGGTATATCTTCATGGTCGAGATGGCTTATCTGGCCTGGTGTTTGCAATTCAGGATCAGCGAAGTCCCCATCTATTTTGCGGACCGGCGTTGGGGAAAATCGAAAATGACATTCGGGATTCAAGCCGAGGCCGCGCTGCGGGTTTGGCAGGTATTGTGGGCATACCGCGATTTACGGCGTAATGGATTGGCAGGTCGGGTACCATGAAATCGTAGCCGCGGTCCATTCAGTAAAATCTCATGGATAGCGAGTAATTCGACGACAGCAAGTTCAGAAATTTATACAAGAAGCAGCAGAAGCAGTATATTCTTTCACCAAATTTCCCCATTCTACCAAATTGAGTGTCTCCGCCCGCCGCTGTGGGTCGATCCATGCCGCGAAAAGAAACTTTTCTGATTCGGCGGGTGTAATCTGCAGGCCGCCTGAGAGAGCATTACGCAGCGTCTTGCGTTTTTGCGAGAAACCCGCTTTGATTAATGTAAAGAATGGTTCCAGCCTGTCGGCAGGGATGACTGGTTGTGGATATATTTCAATGCACAATACCGCTGAATCTACTTTAGGCTGGGGGTAAAAAGCCTCAGCCGGGATGGTTGTTACAATGACCGGTTTTCCGTAGACCTGCACGCTCAACGCCAGCAGACTCATTCTCCCCGCACCAGCGCAGATGCGCTCGGCAACTTCTTTCTGTACCGTCAGCACCACGCGGCTGGGACGCTGCTCCGCTTCCAGCAGGTGGCGGATGACCGCTGAGGTTATATAGTAGGGAATATTCGCCACAACAATAGTACCCTGCGTTTCCATTAATTCGGCAGGATCCAGTTTCAAAATATCCCCCTGCACCAGGCGCACGTTTTTATACGGCGCCAGTACGCTTTCCAGTGCCGGAAACAGCTTTCGGTCCAGTTCGACGGCGGTGACAGAACGCGCTGAGAGTGCCAGGTAACGCGTCAGACTGCCCAGACCAGGACCAATCTCCAGGACAGCCTCCCCAGGCCCCAGGTTCGCCGCGCTGACGATTTTCTGCAGTGCGGTATTGTCCTGCAGGAAGTTCTGTCCCAGCCCTTTGCTCGGACGCAGGTCATATCGCCGCAATAGTGCGGGAATATTCAAGGGTGGGAGCGAGAGTCTGTTCATGGCAGGATATATCCCGGGTTCGTCGGGACCGGCGTCAGAAAATAGACCGTCACCCACCCTCCCCATTCAACATAATCGCTGTCGCTGTAGCCCAGGTCAATCCAGTAGTGGCTGCTCAGGTCGCTGCCCCCTACATCCCCGACAATGGCATTTCCATAACCGGGTACATACAGGTGTTCGAATCCAAAAAGAAGATACCAGTAGTACTGCATTGCCACGACCCCTTTCTGTACCGACATTCCACTGGAAGTGCCGTAGCTACAGCGTCCATCCGGGGTGGCTGACCTGCAGGGCGAATAGGAAGTGACGTACAGGTGTAAGACCCGCCAGTATTCGATGGTCACACCGTCCACAGTGGTTGTTCGGATGACGATCTTTGTCCCGATTCCCAGGATGCGGTCCTGCGGCGGACGGACAACACTCTCGCTTTCAGATAGCTGCGAGACTTGCACACCGTCCTCGCTGCGGGTACGCAGGCGGGCAATTGCCAGTCCCGGCTCTCCGCCCTGCAGGAGTGCCTGCTGGTCGAGTTCCAGATCCGCGGAGAGTTCGGTACGGGTATTGAATGGGATGGTTTTTTGGGTCAGGGTAACTGACTCAACGACGCGCACGACGCGAATTTGACCATCATCGGGGAGCGCGGTAGACTCGACCGGGACACTGGTATCCAGCCCAACGAGCGGAATGCCAGCCTCGGCCAGCGCCTGCCCCACCGTGGCTGCCGCGGAGCGCACCCGCACCTGGGTCCCGTCTACCGTAACAACGATTTCATGCGACGGTAGGTAGGTGACGGTCATTGGACTGGTGATGGGTGTTTCGGCAGGCGGGTCGATCCGGTCGGCAACATGGAGCGTGTACCCGGCCTCAGCCAGCCCCTGGCCGACAGTCAGGGCGGATGTTTGGATCGTCTGCTTTCCATCCTGTCTGACGACGGTCAACGCCACTGCGCGGCGGACAGTGATGGTGTAGGATTTAGCGTCCGGGAGCGCAGTATCGAGCGGGATGGAAGAGCCAAGATAAAGGAGACGATCATTCGTCCCGAGTGTCACCCCGGCTTTTGCCAGCAGGTCCGCCGGGATGCGCGTGGTAGTGGAAAAGGTATGCGCCTGGCCATCGGCAAGTATGGTGACGGGAATTTCGATGATCTGGCACGAAGAAAGAAGCAAGGCGGGGATCAGAAGAAAAAAACAACTGGTTTTCTCTAAATGGAAAACCCTTCGTGCGCCTTTGTGACCTTTGTGTTCAAAAGGCCAATGCAGAGAGATCATTGCTTAATTCTATCAGATTTAGCCTTCTTCTCCTGCTCCCACAATTGCCGTGTCAACTGGATATGACCGCTGTGCAGGGCAGTATGTTCGAGAGCATGGGCCAGACACCACCCGACTGTGAATGTTTTGCCATTGCGTGGGGATAGGCGGACGGCTTCCAAATCGGCCAGGGACAAACTGCTCAGCGCCTTCCGGGTATATTCATCGGTAGAGATCAAGTGCGCCTTCAACTCCTCTGCGCTCAGGCCCTGTGTCCGGAACTCAGATTCACGATCACGTTCAGGCGGCTCATTCAGAGCCACTCCGATCCAGTAGCGTTCTGCGCCGGCCAGATGGACAACCAGCACGGCGATGGAATTCATCTCCGGGCCGGGGACCCAGTCAAGAGCCTCAGACGGAGTTCCATCCATGGCTTTCCCGATATCAGCATGCAACTCGCAAAAGCGATCCAGGAAATCATCAAAGAAAACAGACATCTCAGCCTCCACCAAAATTATAGCCGATTCAGGTACAATCAGCATATGCCCGACCTCATCTCCAGCCATGCCAACCCGCTCGTCAAACAGATCCATTCCCTGCGCCAGAAAAAGGGGCGCGAAGAGATGGGACTGTTCCTGGTAGAAGGTATCCACCCTGTGGGCGAAGCCATCCAGGCGGGCTGGGACATTGAAGCGCTGGTTTACGCCCCGGACCTCCTGACCGGTGAATTCGCTCATCACCTGGTTGATGAGCAGTCCGGCCGCGGGGTCCGCTGTGTAGCCCTGCCACGCGACCTGTTCACCGCCATAGCCGAGAAGGACAACCCGCAGGGGATTCTCGCCCTCGTCCGCCAGCGACGACTTGACCTGGATGACATCTCACCGAAAACTTTCCGTTGGGGTGTAGCGGCGGTCTCGCCGCAGGACCCCGGCAATGTCGGGACCATCCTGCGCACGCTGGAGGCGGTTGGTGCAGACGGGCTATTCCTACTGGATGGCGGCGTGGAGCTTTACCACCCGTCCGTGGTGCGGGCCAGCATGGGGACACTCTTTTGGAAACCGGTGGTACGGGCTTCTTTTGATGAATTTGTGCATTGGACGCAAACGCATGGCTATCAATTAGTCGGCTCTTCAGCCCATGCTGAAACCGATTATCGCGATTTCCGGCGGGGAAACCAACCGGTCATTCTTCTGCTTGGTAATGAGCAAAAGGGACTTTCCCCGGAACAGATCGCAGTCTGCGATGTGGTTATATCCATGCCGATGAAGGGCCGCGTCAGTTCGCTAAACCTGGCGGTAGCCGCGGGGATATTGTTGTACCAGTTGATGGAAAACAAATAGGGGCGCAGTCTGTGCGCCCCTATTTATGACGGGAGCAGGTTAAAAACCCGGGTTGAATCGTTTCGTCAGAACTCGTCTTCGTCTTCTTCCCAGGTGTCATCTTCCTCTTCGTCGGTCTCTTCTTCTTCCCACTCTTCCAGTTCCTCTTCTTCCCAATTTTCATCTTTGGCAGTAGCTTCTTCATTGGGAGAATAGGTGGCGCAGCCGGTATCGGGGTCCAGTTCGACCGCCGCGGCGCCGCAATAGCCGTCGTCCACGAACACACAATCAATGTAATGGCAGCGGATGCGGGGCATGAATTCCTCCTAATGTGCAGTTTGGATGATTAGCCGGATTATGGCCAGGATAAAGATCAAGGCGATGATGACCGCCGTAGCCACACAGAACGGGCAGATGGCATGGATGACGTTAATTTCAAGCCAGGTTAGGTAAGCCGTGAAAGCCACCCCGACCAGGCTAATCCCGAAAACTGCCAGTGATCCATTTTCCTCTGCTATTTTGACCCGCGGCTCCAGCAGCAGGATGCCGGCAATAACCAGAAAAGCGATAATCCCAAACACCGAGACCGGGATCCCGTTCATTTCCGAATAGGAGCTGAAATTGACATCATGACAACCGCCGGAGCCGATGCACATGGCATTATTGCCTGTCAATTTATAAACGAGCAAATAAGTGGCATCCAGAACGCCCAGGCAGGCGAGTATAAAAGTGGCCCAATAGAAGGCAGGGCCGGTTTTATCATTTTTTGTGGGTTTTATGAGATGGGCCATATCTCTACGTCCGAGTTTGCAGGGAGCGATTTTACACCAGAGGGCACAATCAGTAAAGCGTTTGCGCGCACTAAAGAGAAGATGTTTCCGGAACCCTGGGCACCGGTCAGACGGGCCATTAGACGGCCATTTTCCTGGCTTACTATTACGCGCAGGTAGGCTTCGCGTCCATCGGATTCCAACGCTTCGGCCAGGCGTGCCGTCTGGCGCGGCCTGGGCTGCACCTCCAGCCCGCTCAGTTTCTCCAGGGCGGGCCTCACGAAGATTTCGAATCCGACAAAGGCCGAAACAGGATTTCCCGGCAACCCAATGAACGGAATTCCACAGTACTTCCCAAAGGCCAGCGGCTTGCCAGGGCGCATGTTGACTTTCCAGAAGTCAAGTTCGCCTTTTTTTTCGATGACAGTCTTGACAAAATCGAATGCACCAACGCTCACCCCCGCGGATGAAACGATAACATCCGCTCTTGCCTGCACCGCCCTTTCCAGCCTGGAGCGGACATCTGCTTCCGTATCCGCCGCAACACCCAGCTGGATGAGTTCCACGCCCGCCGATTCGGCCAGGGCGGCCAGGGCATAGGAATTGGATTCGTGGATTTTACCGGGAGACAGGGGAGCCTCCACCGGTAAAAGCTCGTCACCGCTGGAGAGCAGGGCTAGTCGTGGCTGCCGGTGGACCGGTACTTCCCCCAGGCCGAGCATGGCCAATAAACCGATTTCCTGCGCCCGCAGGCGCATTCCTGCCAATAAGACTTTGTCGCCAGCGTGAAGATCATCGCCGCGGTGTCGGATGTTATCACCCGGCCTGGCGGACTTGTTAATGGTCACTGTTTGCGGAGCGGTTGCGCCGGGGGTGCGCACGTTGAAGTCCGTGTCTTCGACCATGACCACCGCTTCCGCTCCGGGTGGCAAAGGTGCGCCAGTCATGATGCGGGCGCATTTACCTGGCTGGAGGGGGATGTCCGAGGTACTCCCCGCGCGGATATCAGCCACCACCGCAAGGGTCCGGGGGGAGGCGAGATCCGTCGCATGCAGGGCAAAACCGTCTGCAGAGGAATTGTCAAAAAGGGGAAGGTCGGTTTCGGCGGTAATGTCGCCAGCCAGGACGCGCCCGGCAGCATGATTGAGCGAAACGGTCTGGGGTTTGACCGGCAGGAAAACTGCCAGGATGCGTTTACGGGCTTCCGATACGCTTAGCATAAAATAATATCGCCGCTCCTTCTGAAAGCGGCGACATTATACCATGCAGGCAAGAGAAGTCAACTACCCATTCTTCTGTTGGAACTCTTTCATGAACTTGACCAGTTCCTGGGCAGTCTCGACCGGCAGGGCGTTGTAGAGCGAGGCGCGCATCCCTCCCACCGAGCGGTGGCCCTTCAAGCCGATCATGTCGCGCTTCTTGGCTTCGCCGGCAAATTGCTCTTCCAACTGCTCGCTGGGCAGGCGGAAGGTGACGTTCATGACAGAACGGTCTGATTTGGCATGGCCTTTGTAGAACCCGCCGGAATCGTCAATGGCCTTGTAGACCAGTCCGGCCTTGGTCTGGTTGCGTTTTGCAATCCCTTCCAGGCCTCCTAGACCCTTGGCCCATTTCAGCACCAGCCCAACGATGTAGATGGACCAGCACGGTGGGGTGTTGAGCAGGGAATTTTCTTCGGCCAGAACTTTATAGTCGAGCAGGTTGGGCAGGTTGGCCGGGACTTTTTCCAACATATCATCACGAATAATACAGATCACCACGCCTGCCGGGCCGGCGTTCTTCTGCGCACCGGCATAGAGCATGGCATACTTGGAAACATCGATCGGGCGGCTGATGAAGTCGGACGAAGCGTCACAGATGAGCGGCACGCCTGCTGGCGGGATTGGCTCGCTGAAATATTCCACGCCGTGGATGGTTTCGTTGGAGGTGAAGTGCAGGTACGCAGCCTGCGGGTCCAATTTGAGTTCCGCCTGGGCCGGGAGGTGATTGAAGTTATCAGCCTCCAGGTTGGCTGCGGCTTTGGCCGTCCCCAGCTTCTGGGATTCCTTGAAGGCTTTCTTGCTCCATGTCCCGGTGACAATGTAATCCGCCGAAGCCCCGGCCGGGCGAAAATTCATCGGGAGCATGGCAAATTGCAGGCTGGCCCCGCCTTGCAGGAATAGGATCTTGTAGTTGGCCGGGATACCGAGCAGGTCACGCAGGTCCCCCTGGGCTTCGGCGACAATTGCTTCGAATTCTTTCGAACGGTGGCTGATTTCCATCACCGACATCCCCGTGCCCTTGTAATCGAGCATTTCCGCCTGCGCCTGCTGGAGAACTTCCAGGGGTAGGACAGCCGGGCCGGGATTGAAATTATGAATACGTTTCGTCATTTTCATCTCCTGTAATTAAAGAAGTGTTTTTTCTAAATCCTGCCCTCAGATTATAGTCCACACCCATTCTTTCGCACACTAACAATCGACACCGTCCGCGCATGAAGGAAATCAGTTGACAATCAAATATGCCGTGTTACAATATTTCCGTGAAACGATGGAACTCCGATACCAGAGAGACACGGGCATCCGGTTTGTGTTTCTCTGTTTTTAATCTGACATTCCAAGAAGGAGAATAATTATGAAAATCATGGTCTGCGACAAAACCGAATCCGATGCCATTGAGAAAATGCGCCTCGCCGGGCTGACAGTGGACACGAACTTCGAGATTACCCCCGAAGAACTCCCGAACATTCTGCCGGACTATGATGGTTGTGTGGTGCGCTCCCGCACCAAGATCCGCCAGCCGTTGATTGACGTCTGTCCTAACCTGAAGGTCATCGTGCGCGGCGGTGTCGGCTTGGACACCATCGATGCGGACTATGCGCGCTCCAAGGGCATTACCGTCATGAATACACCCAGGGCCTCATCCGCTTCGGTGGCTGAACTGGCGATTGGCTACATGTTCATGCTGGCGCGCAATCTCTACAAAGCCTCCGCGACCATGAAGGCCGGGAAATGGGAAAAGAAAGCCTTTGAAGGCGACGAGATCGGTGGCAAGACGCTCGGCCTGATCGGCATTGGTAACATCGGCAGGGAAGTGGCCAGGCGCGCCAACACCCTCGGCATGACCGTCATCGCCTACGACCCATATGTCAAGGAAGCCGAAGGCGTGAAACTGGTTTCTCTGGACGAAGTGCTTGCCCGCGCTGATTACATCAGCCTGCACCTGCCCAAGACCAAAGAGTCGGCGGATCTGCTTGGTGAGGCCCAGTTCGGGAAGATGAAGACCGGCGTACGCATCGTAAACTGTGCCCGCGGCGGCATCATCAACGAAGCTGCTCTTTACGAAGCCCTCACGAATGGCAAGGTGGCCGGTGCGGCCCTGGATGTCTATGCTGAGGAACCGCCCACCGATTGGAAGTTGACCAAACTGGATAATGTCATCTGCTCGCCGCATATCGGCGCAGCCACAATGGAAGCCCAGGGACGCGTGGGCGCCGAGGTTGCAGAGAAACTTATCGAATTTGCGAAGAAATAGATTATTGGCGGGGCGACCGATTGGTCGCCCTTGCTTGGAATTAAAGATGAAAACCTACGACGACATCGGTATCCAAATTCCCCAGATCTACCTGCCCAGGCAGGGCACCGATCTGACCAAATGGGCGGTCATCGCCTGCGACCAATTCACCTCCCAACCCGAATATTGGCAGGAGGTGGAAATTCTGGTTGGGGATGAACCTTCGACCTATCACTTGATCCTGCCGGAAGTATACCTGGAAAAACCGGGTGAAGAAGTGCGTATCAAATTCATTCAGGATAAGATGCATTATTACCTGCAGAACAATATTCTGGAACCGCGGGAAGGCCTGATCTATGTCGAACGAACCGTGGACGGGAAGAAGCGTCGCGGCCTGATGTTGTGCATCGACCTGGAACGCTACGACTTCACCAAGGGATCCACCAGCCTGATCCGTGCCACTGAAGGCACGATTGTCGAGCGCTTGCCACCCCGCATGAAGATCCGCACCGGCGCAGCGCTGGAGTTACCGCATATCCTGGTGCTAATTGACGATCCGGAACGAACAGTCATTGAGCCGGTGGAGAAGGCTAAAACCAGGCTGGAAAAGCTCTACGACTTCGACCTGATGCTTGGCTCCGGCCACCTCACCGGGTATGCCGTCAGCCATGTGCTGGAAGAGGAGATTGTAGCCTCCCTCCGTAGACTGGCGAACCCCGCAGCCTTTGCTGCAAAATATGGCCTCAGCCAGGATAAACCTATCCTGCTGTTCGCCATGGGCGACGGTAATCACTCACTCGCCACGGCCAAAGCCGTCTGGGAAAGGATGAAACCAGAAGTGGGACTGGATCACCCAGCGCGCTACGCGCTGGTCGAGATCGAAAATGTTCACGATGAAGGGCTCAAGTTTGAACCCATTCACCGCCTCCTGTTCGGGCTTAAGAAAAACATTTATACAGCCCTGCAGCAATTTTTTGGCAGGAATTTTAACCTTGTACATGTGGCAACAGCTGAAGAAATGATCCGGCGCGTAGACCATGCCCACGGCCCCAAACAGACCATTGGCGTTGTCAGTGATGGGGGCTGGGTGTCTTTCGGAGTTATCGAGATAGACCACCCATCAACCAATCTTCCGGTCGGCACCCTTCAAACTTTCCTGGACGCCTTTCACCGCCAGGGCGGAGCGGAAAAGATTGACTATATCCACGGTGAGGAGATTATCTGCAAGCTGGGCGCGCAGCCGGGGAACACCGGCTTCTATGTCCCCGGCATGGACAAATCCCAGTTGTTCAAGACGGTCATCCTGGATGGCGCTTTGCCGCGCAAGACCTTCTCGATGGGGGAGGCCAAGGAGAAGCGATTCTACATGGAAGCCAGAAAGATCGATTAACCTTAATTTAGAATAAAAATAGGGATTGGTGAGCAGCAAAGCTGCTCACCAATCCCTATTTTTATTATCCCCGTCCCTTTAGGGAAGGGTGCAGGGGGAAGGGTCCGAAAAATCTAACCATTAATACAAAGACACAGCCCGAACTCAGCCTCGGTGTGTGTCATATCTCAGTTTTTCCAATGCACTTTGAAAATCTGCAGGATAGGGGGCGGTAAAAAACACGCGTTCGCCCGTTCCGGGGTGTATGAACATCAGCGACTGAGCGTGCAGGGCAGGACGGGCGATCAGATCCGTTTTGGGAGCGCTGTAAAGAGTGTCGCCCAGCAGGGGGAACCCCAGCGAGTAGGCGTGAACACGCACCTGGTGCGTCCGCCCGGAGGCGGGAACGGCTTCGAGCAAGCTGAAACCTTGATTGCGCTGTAAGACGCGGAAGGCTGTCTCGGACGATTTTCCCTTGCTGTGGTCCACCACCGTACGATGACTGTGACCCACATCCACGCGCAGCGGGTGGCGGGCGGTGTGCTGATCCCATTCTGGCTCGCCAACGGCAATGGCATGGTACACCTTTTCCGTCTCATGCTGTTCGAATTGGATATTCAGTGCCCGGTGCACTTCCGCCGTTCGTGCAAAGGCCATCACCCCGCTGGTGACTTTGTCCAGCCGGTGGACGATCCACAGTCTGCCAAACTCCACCTCGAGCAATTTGACCAGATAGGGGGCATCCTTTTCCCAGCCATCCGGCAGGACCGGCATTCCGGCAGGTTTGTCTACAATGAGCAGGTCTGCATCTTCGTGCAAAATGAGTTTTTTTATGGAGGTTGTGCTCACGCGGCCAATTGTACCAGCAGGAACCATTTGTTCCATCATCATGGCGATTACCAAGAACTATCCCACTACCCCAAGAAAATAAAAGAGGTCTTAGAGAGTGTTTTGAAATTCTAATTCATCTTATTTGTTTTCAAAATACTTTCTTATTACACCCTGTGCAGGATTCTGGTTCTAATTGGCACGATAGGAGGAGATATTTCCTTCCGAACCCATCGCGACCCGAGTGCCGAATCGGGGAAACCCCCTTTGGATTCGACCAGCAATATGTCTCAGCGTAATTGCAATCCCCAACCCGGCCATTTCCATCCAGGCCGCCAGGCTGCGTCGTTCAGGATACGCCTGCCGCAGGCGATATTCATCGCGCTGTATGGCATTCAGATACCATTCGAACCGGGCACAATACCAGGCTCCGGCGAGTTTGCAGCGCAGAACATCCAGGTTGTCAATGTAGCGCTTCCCCGCATGAAAATAAACCCTGGCTCGTTCAACCTGCTCACACACCCAGAGACGAAAAGCTGCGCTTTCAACTTCCTCCAAACAAATACCGCGCTCCTGGATGTCTTCGGCGGGAATGTTGACAAATCCGGCAGGGAGGTCTTCCAGCGTGTCCCGCAGCATGTGCACAAGGTGGGCGCCAACGACCGCCTGGGTGCGGTCCGGGGTTTTGGGATAGGGATGGCCATTGCCAATGAAATATTGGATGCCGTCCATCACTGCGGTTGCAAGCCAGGCCGTGTAGGCGGTTAACTCGTGGCGGGTGACAGGCCGTCCATTCCGATTGGCATCGAACTCGATGACCGCCATGAAGTTGTGGATGAAGGAACGCAGCCCGCTGTCTGGACCCCGGTCGTGGGCGATCAAATCGGCAAGTATTTCCTCCTCTGGGCATAAGTCCGCAGGCCGCTCGCCCCGGTACAGGTTCTCGATGAGCCTCTTCTGCCTGGTAATGAATGCGGTCCGCTCGGCGCTGGATTGGGATGAGATGTCAATCACATCGTCTGCCCAGCGGAAGTAGGCGTAGGCGCGCAGGCAGTCGTCCACCAGGTCCCGGTCAGCCAGGAGCCTGGCGGTCAGATAAGATTGTTTGCTGCTGGCCCAGGTGATCGAATGAGCCAGGCTTGCGGTGGTGTTCATGTTAGGCATCTCCTACAAGCCCCGAAATTTTCCGGGGCGTCAAAATGGCATTACTTGCCGGCATCCTCCAGGATGCGCTGAGCTGTCAACCGGGCTGAGACGAGCACAGTCGGTACTCCCGTTCCGGGATGCGTGCTCGCCCCGACAAAGTAGAGATTGTGGTAGCGCTTGTGCCGGTTGTGCGGGCGGAAGTAGGCCATCTGGGTAAGCTTGTGGCTCAGGCCATGGGCGGAGCCGTGTGTCAGGTTATAGCGGCGCTGCCAGTCCTGGGGAGCGAAACTCACTTCCACTTTGATGTGTGCCTCGAGATCAGCCATCCCAAGCTGACCAAGGCGCTGAAGCACGAAGCAGCGGGCTCGGGCCTGGATACCCGGCCAGTCCTGGGGCTTCTTGGTGCTGATGTGGCCGACCGGAACAGCTGCATACAGCGTGTCGGCACCGGTAGGAGCCGCAGACGGGTCCATGCGGGCGGGCGCATGGATGTAAAAGTTTGGCTCCTCCGGCATGCTTGTATCTTTGAAGATATCTTCAAAACCCTTGCGGTAATCGCCCGAGAAGAACAGGTTGTGCGGCCCTAGTTGAGGATACTGTTTATCCAGGCCCCAATAGAACATCACCGTCGAGCAGCCATACTCCTTGCGGTCGATGCGACCGGCTTCGCCGTCATCGGGCAGGAGTTGGTGGTAGACATACCCCAAGTCCGCGTTCGCCACAATTATGTCAGCGCTCAATCTTCGCCCGTCAGCCAGTGCGACGCCGGTGGCGCCTCCGCCGTCAACCAGGATCTTCTCCACCGCAGTGTTGTACAGGAAACTCACACCCAGTTTCTCGGCGATGCCCGTCAATGATTCTGAGATACGGTACATGCCTCCCATTGGATAATACAACCCGTCGGAAAGTTCGGTATACTGCATCAGCGAATAAGTGGCCGGGGATTCGTACGGGCTGAGTCCCATGTACATATCTTGAAAAGTGAAGGCCATCTGCAGCTTGGGGGTCTTGAAGAACCGGCTGGCATAACTGGTATGCCGGGTAAGCGCCTTAAGCCGCAGAAAGATCGAGATCATGCGAGGATTGATGAACTCGGTCAGGCTGCGAAAATCCCGTCCTATCACATTGGAGAGGGAAAGTTCGTAATGGTGCCGGCCCTCTGCGAGGTAATGTAACATGCGCTCAAAACTGCCCGGCTCGATGGCTTCCACCTGCGCCATCATTTCGTGCAGGTCGGATGTCAGTTGTAACTGCGAGTTATCCTGAAAGTACAGGTGATAGGTGGGGTCAATCCGTCTCAGGTCGAGCTGGTCCTCCATGCGTTCGCCAATGGCCGTGTATGTTTCAGCGTACAGCTCTGGCAGCATAAACAGGGTTGCGCCAGTGTCGAACCGGTGACCCTGGACGGTCATCTGCCCGCAGCGCCCGCCGGGCTTTTCACATTTTTCCACCACCGTCACCCGGCAGCCTTTGCGACTCAGTCGGGCCGCGGTGGCAATCCCGCCGATACCCGCGCCAACAATTATCACTGTTGTTTTTTCGGAGTTTGCTTCCATTGCTCGTCCTTATAATAAAGAGGCCTGCAAATGCTTCTCATGCAGCGTCCGCATGAGGGGCATCACTGGAGATATACGCAATTCAAATGGATTGGGTATCAGGCTTTTCGTGTTTGAGATATTATAAAAGAAGATGAAAGAAAGTAGTAAAATTGTCAATCTTCGATTTCTTTTCTCAACGCTCTATTCTCCACTCTCTGAACTGCAGGAGTATTGCCTGAAAACCATCATAGCCAGACTTCGCCTCTACTGGCCACTGACCAAGTCTCTGCAGACCGGGTTGTTGCTCTCCACCGGCCTGGCTGGGTTTATGAGTGCCCGCTGCCCGGTCATCCATTGGTACGATTTCCTCGGCCTAGCTGTGAGCCTGTTTATGGCGATCGCTGGAAGCACCATTATCAACATGTGGTACGACCGCGACATCGACGCGGTGATGAATCGCACTCACCATCGTCCGCTGGCCGATGGCCGCATCACCCCTACTGAAGCCTTGCGCCTTGGACTGGTGCTTTCATTGCTGGGTGTCGGGATGGCGGTTGCCATGTCCCGGCTCTACGGGCTGATCGTCTTTGCCGGGTTGTTCTTCGACGCGGTGGTCTACACACTTTGGCTTAAACGACGCACATGCTGGAGCATCGTTTGGGGCGGGATTTCAGGCGGCATGCCTATCCTGGCCGGGCGCGCCTTTGGCTCCGGCCGCATTGACGGGGTCGGTATCCTGCTGGCACTGGCTGTGCTGTTCTGGATCCCCACCCACATCCTGACTTTTACCATGCGCTACTTCAACGATTACCAGACCGCTAAGATCCCAACCTTCCCATCCGCCTATAGTTTCCAATTCACGCGCCTCACGATTGCCATTTCGAGCGTGATCGCCGCCCTGTCCATCAGCGCAGCAGGCATCCTGATTGGCATGCAATGGGGCTTCATACGGCTACTGGCCGTCTTGTCCGTCGGATTGATGCTCCTGGCCTCAGCCACAGTATTCCACCCCACCGAACAGGTCAATCTCGGGTTGTTCAAATACGCCTCGTTGTTCATGCTCAGTGCAATGATTTTATTATCTCTTTAGGAGACAAAATGCAGGCTACCCAAATTCTCATGGACGAACACCGCCTCATCGAAAGTGTTCTCTCTGCGCTGCAGGTTGCCGCCGACTTTGAACGCGTCGAACATGAAGAGATGGGTGAGGGTGTACACGAAAAGTATCTGGCGCTCGCTGAAGTTCTCGAGAAAGAAAGCCTGAAAAGAATTTGAAAATATCTATCCTCGGCCGCCTCTTGCTTCTCTTTACCTGTTTGCTGTCGGCTTGGCAGATCGCCGTTGGTCTAGACCACTTGAGCACCTTGCCCATCGTCGCCTATACGGTCGGCTTCGGGGTGCTGCTCGTGGCAGGGTTGCTGTTGCTCATCCTGGGCTTCGAAGTGCTGGACAGCCCGATCGTGGTCATCGTCTCGACCATCATCCCGCTTGGCTTGTCGCTGGGGCTGGTTTGGCAGCACTTCGCTGCTTACCGCACCCTTTACCTGGCTTTTACAATCCTCGGGTTTCTTGCAATCGTCATAACCCGCTCCGCCCCGATGAAGAACAAGCTGCCGGTCTTCGTGCTGGTAGCCGTGCATGGCATCGCCGGGATGATGATCTTCCTGCTGCCCTTCCTCCTGGTTTTCACCGGCCGGGCTGCACCCGGCTTCGCCCTGGTTGGCCTGGGCGGGGCGCTCATCGGCCTTGGGGGGTTGCTGCTCTCTTTCCTGAAAGCCGGTAAACCCATTCTCTCTCGAAAAACGATCTTGAAAATCCTGCCTGGGCTGCTATTATTGACGACCACCGCCTTTGTACTCGGTTTTTCGGCACCCTGACATCTCTTAATCTGCCAGATCGCCCCATCCACGGGCAGGATTGCGCCGGTGATAAAATTAGCCGCATCACATGCAAGATACAACGCCGCCTGCATTCACGATCAGATACACAACTGATTCTTCCCCCGGCTCATCCACATCTACAATGGTTACCGCCGCGCCTGCCTCGGCCAGCAGGACCGCCGTGGCGCGCCCAGTTCCCGATGCGCCACCGGTTACGATCGCCTTCTTGTTGGATAGATTATTAATCTACCTACTTCCTCTTACCGCTTCCCCAACGCTTTTTCTACTTTTGCCTGATCAAAGGTCACAATGATCTGGCCGCGGATATTAATGATGGGCGTGGTTTCATTGCCATTCGCCCAACCGCGTACACGTGCTGCTGCTGCCCGGTCGCGGCTGATATCGATTTCGACATAAGGAATGTCATGTCGCTTGAAATATCGGCGCGCATCCGGACAATCCGGGCACCAGGGTGTGCAATACAGGATCACCTCGGCCTCCGGTTCGGTGGAAATCTGTGCGGCAGGCGTCTGTGAAGTTCGCACAGACATCGCTGCAGCGGGGTCCACTTCCATCAGTACGCGAAACAGTTCATCGTTATCCGGTTGTTGGTCTATGTCATGCACATCCACGTAGCGGATGATACCCTGCTTGTCCAACACAAAAATGGCGCGCTCGGTAAAGCCCTCCGGGCGCAAAACACCAAACATCTCCGCCACCTTCCCGTGAGGGTAAAAGTCGCTCAGGAGCGGATACGTAATGCCACCCAGACTGTCAGCCCATGCCTTAAGACAGGGCACGCTATCCACGCTTAGACCCAGCACCTGGGTCTGCATCCCTTCGAACCGATCCAACAAATTCTGGTAGGAAGGGATTTGGCTCGTTCAGACCGGCGTCCAGGCCAATGGGAAGAAGGCCAGGACAACGTTCTTTTCGCGGTAGTCGCTCAACTTCACCGGAGCGCCGGTATGGCTCGTCAGGCTGAAATCGGGCGCAGGTTGCCCAAGTGCAAGTGCCATTTTTTCTCCTTATTGGATGAGGAACACCATATGATGGTTTATAAGAACAAGTATAGCACGCGTGGCAATGTCCGGGTCTGCGGGGAAAACAACATTCACGCCATCACCTTTGGTTTCGCAGAATATTGGTTCGCCCTGGAATTACTTTAATAACGAAAACATGGGCGGGACCGGTACCAAGACTGCCGCTCGCGACCGTAGCATATTTCCGGAAGCGGCGCGATAATCGAGAAGGAGTCTTGCGACCTTCGCTCCTGCTAAAGGGGCATTGCTTGTACCCAAACCATTGGGGCGTTCAAGGAGAATGTATATGTCCATCCTCACGACTTGGGCTTTACGATTGTTCGGAATATCCGGCATTCTCGGATCAATCCTTTTCATCTTTGGTGATCTTTTATACAACCATATCCCCGGTTCAAAGAATAGCCCAACAGTAAAAATGAGCGGGATGCCAGTATCACGGTTGCTCAACGCCGGTACGCTTGGCTTGGTCGGTTGTTGGTTTTATACCTTGGCTTCTTTGCATTTGTATTTGGCTTTTCGGCCTGCCGGGGATATATTTGCGTTTATTTTCCTCCTTGCCTTTGCTGCCACAAGCATCTGTTATGGAATAGGCCATACCGCCTACTTTGCCATCGCTGCAGGTGCGCAGGTTGCCGCTCAACTTGGATTGGATGCAGAATCAGGTGGAAAATTGGGGAATGCTTTCTTTCAAAGGGTGACGTACATCACCTATATCCCGGTGGCTATCGCAAGTGTAATGATGCTTTATGGAATTTTGGCTGGACGATCAATGTACCCAAGATGGATGGTGGTATTCCTGCCAATTGTTATTTATCTGCTCAAAACACCTGTTACTCGAATATTGAAAGGGCGCTTTAAAGAGATAATCAATGACTCGTACGACAATATCGTTTTGTTCGTTTTTTATCTTCTTTCTACTGTCGTACTATGGAATGGATTGGTTTCCTGAGGCGCCTGTCCATTCCCCTGTATTGTTACATGGGTAACATCCTTCCCCTTCTCTGGAGGCTTGACGTCCCCCGGAGCCGATGATAAACTTCATTCATCTTCTAAAGAAAGGAGGCTTGCTGAAAATGTCAAACGTTAAATCGGTCGAAACGATTCTTTTAAACGCGCCTCCTGTGCGGAGCAAGCGGTAATCCTGGCGGATTCTCCTGCCCGTTGACCGTATCATTTCATTCCCACCGCAGGCGCCTCAGCCTGCGGTTTTTATTTTCACCGACCGCAGGTAACTGTGCCTGTGGTTTTTTTGTTTGTAGATGAAATAAAGAAAGATACTCCAAGGATATGAAACTAGACAACTATCTGACCCTAATGGAAGAACTCGACGAGGATACCCCGCTCGAGACCTTCGAAAAGATCTCCAAATCCTCCGGCCGCGGCTTGCCAGGCGAGGCGGCCGCCAGCCGCCATCGGCAGTCTCGACACAATGTGGCCCCGAAGAAAGTATCCGCTAGCACGGCTCAATTCATCCGGTCGCAGGATGACTCGTTCCAATCCTTCAAGTTCACCTACCACGCCGCTCGCTTCGAAGAGGGCTGGCTGCTCGACTCGCTTGGCTATTTCTATGAACAGCATTGGATCTCCGATGTGCTGCGCAAGATCAAGGTCGGCAAGGAGGCCTCGGTCTACCTCTGCCGGTCGGGCGAGCAGGTGGAGGCTTCGCTCGTGGCGGCCAAGGTCTACCGGCCCCGCATGTTGCGTAACCTGAAGAACGACCAGCTTTACCGCGAGGGTCGCGAGGAGTTGGACGAGAACGGCCACTCCGTCGTCGACCTGGGCATGCTTAAGGCCCAGCACAAGCGCAGCGTTTACGGCGAGCAGATCCGCCGCCAGTCCTGGATTGCCCACGAGTTCTACGCGTTACGGGCGCTCTTCGACCTCGGAGCCGACGTGCCACGGCCGTACGAAATGGCACCCAAAGCCATCCTGATGGACTACCTGGGCGATGAGACACTCCCCGCACCGCTCCTCAGCGAGTTGACCCTTGAGGCGGGGGAGGCAGAGAAGCTCTTCGAACGCATCCTGCACAACCTGGACCTGTTGCTGGATGTTGGGTGTGTCCACGGCGACCTCTCGGCTTACAACATCCTTTATTGGAAAGGAGACATTACCCTGATCGACTTCCCCCAGGTGGTTCCGGTACTCAGCAACCGAAACGCCTTTGCCATCTTCGAGCGCGACGTAACCCGCCTATGCGAGTATTTCATCGACCAGGGGCTTTCCCTTCAGCCTCACCGCCTGGTCGCGGACCTGTGGACGGCGCACGGTTACCGCCTCCGGCCGGAGGTCCACCCGCGTCTGCTGGATGCTGACGATCCGCGCGACCGCAAGCTCTGGAAGGAAGAGTGAGTCACCCCGTTCCGCCTCAACCGTGAACTGGTAAAACACTTAGGTACTTTTCGTACCACTGGAACCTAAGAAAGTGATCACCCCGGCTTGTCCCTTTTTTGGGGGTTGCATCCCTGCCTGCCTCCGCTCTCTGTGAGTTTCCCCTTTCTCCAATAAGCGAAAAAGGGTTATTGTTTTTGGAAGAAATAAGTTATATACTGAATTTACAATGTACTGCGCAAATATGTGAACCCAAATTGCTGTAATTCCGTGCATTTTGATCGTTCAAAATTAGGGAACATCGTCCGCGAAGGGGACATCGTCCCTATTGAATAGTGGTCAGGCGCGCTGGCCTCAACCAAGCGACGGGCTTCACCAACAACCATACAGGAGGTATGCAATGGCAAAACAACCACTAGGCGTTCTTATTCTCCACGGCTTCACCTCCAGCTTGGATAGCGTAAACGTGATAGAACCACCACTCAAGGCACTCGGCCTTCCTACCCGTATGCCTGTCCTGCGTGGCCACTGTGCGAGTTCGCCGGAAGCTCTCCGCGGTGTCACCTGGCACGATTGGGTCGCTGATGGCGAGGCTGCCTTACAAGACCTCTTGACAGAGGCGGAGAAGGTCATTATTCTCGGATTCAGCATGGGGGGGCTTGTAGCATTGACCCTGGCCGCCGAGCAAGAGCAGGCTGTTGATAGCCTCATCCTTGCAGCTGCAGCTGTCCAGTTGGTTTCACCGCTTGCACCGGGCCAGCCGTTTCACTTCCTGGTGCCCCTGGTCCGCGTATTCGTCAAGAAGTGGGATATGCCTCCTATCTACGCTGACCAGCAGTGTGCCCGTTTCGACACCAACTATCGCTGGACACCCATGGGCGCTCTCCTTTCATTCGTTGAATTCACCGAGGCGACGCGTCGCCGCTTGGCTGATATACGCGTGCCGGTACTCATTATTCAAAGCCGGAAAGATACTACTGTGGCGCCGGAGAGCGCAGATATCATCACAAAAGGCATTTCTACACCCCAGGAGCAAAAGCGTATTGCCTGGTTGGATGTGACCGATCACGAAATGTTTCAAGATTGTGAGCAAAAGGCCATCATTGAGACAGTGGCGGGTTACGTGCGGGAGCGTGTCAAGCTGGCGCAGTGATCCGGGCGCGGCCTGACAATGGCTCCTGTTCCCCAGCCTCGGCAGCCTGTCATGTTGGGGTGACGCACACCCTAACGGGTGCGTCGCCCTCCTTGCCCTCGTCTGCCTGCTCCTCGTGCACCTGTCCCCCATACTTTGGGTGATTTTAGGGGTTTGGGGGCTGCATTCCTGCCAGCCTCTCCTTGAGGGACATCATAGTGTCTCTCCTTTTGGTCTGGTCAGCGCGAGGATAACGCTGACCTGCTATTTCGTAGAGATTACAAAAAAATAGTTCACACTACTCCCTGTTCATTCCTGACTTGCTGGGAAGGGCGAGGGGGTTGTTTTTTGTTATGGAAATAGGTATGATGATAGTGTAAATTCACCTCCCAAAGAGAGGAGCCCCTATGATCTGGAAAAAATACATTGCTATCATCACCGCGTTCTTTCTCATTCTGGTCTCAGCCTGTAACCTGCCATCGGGGACTTCTGTGGTCAGTGGTCCGAATCAGGTTCCGATTGCTGCCATCCAGACACAGGTTGCCGGTTTTGTTGCTTCGACCGAGACGGCCCAGACGGCCCTTGCCAACGCCGTAACTGATACCCTGGCTGCCATTGCAACCAACACGTCTGAGGTTACTTTCACGCCATCCTTTACTCCCACCCCATCCCTTACTCCCACGCCGACGTTCACCTTCACCCCGGCTGTCCCCATGGTCAGTGTCTCGGTACAGACCAATTGCCGTTCCGGTCCTGGCCCGGCCTACGATATCCTCGGTGTTTTAAATGTAGGGCAATCTGCCGAGGTGGTGGGCCGAAACGCGGCGAGCGATTATTGGATCATTAAACTGCCCTCCAATCCGACCATCACTTGCTGGCTGTGGGGACAATATGCCACGGTGACGGGGAATACCGCCGGTCTGCCTGTCTTCAATCCGCCGCCCACCCCTACTCCGCAGTTCACCCCTACCCTGGAGGCTTCTTTCAAGGTGATTTATTCTTCCACGGAGGACTGCGGCGGCGGCATTTATGGGATTAAGTTCCAGATCACCAATAATGGAAGCGTCACCTGGGAGTCCAACCGGGTCATCGCGACAGATCAGGTGACCAGTGAGACAAAAACGGTGGATCGAGACAATTTCCCTGACTATAACGATAGTGGTTGCGCTTTAATATCTGCCGATCAAAATCTGGCGGCAGGGGAAGTTGGTTCTACATCGTCTGCCGGATTCTCCGCAAACCCTGCCGGTCATAGCTTCACAGCCACCATTCGTGTTTGTTCTCTGGATGGCATGGCTGGAACGTGCCAGGAAAAAACGATCACATTCACCCCGTAAATATCCAACGAGACACCCATAGGGATAAGGTCACACTTCGGGCGTGACCTTTCCATACTTATTCCTGCAGGTCTGCCCCCCACGGGGTTCGTAAAGCTGCGTGGAAAGGGTTTTTGGACATGGATTCTACGGCATTGAACAGGTTTTCTCCGTACTTAACGGAAGGATTCCGTTAAATATTTTTTTCATTATAATTAGGCGGCATGGAAACCCCATCCAACCCGGGGCCTGAACCTGTTGTTCGACTAGCAAATGCTGGTGATGCTGAGGCCGTTGCCATTTGTGTCAAGGCAACCTTTACGCCTTATATCGAACGTATCGGCAAGCCGCCCGCCCCAATGCTGGCGGACTTTCCAACAATCATTGCTGCTGGCCAGGTTTGGATCGCAGAAATGGACAACCAGGTAGTCGGAGTACTTGTTCAATACGAAACAGAAGATGGGTTCTATATTGATACGGTTGCGGCCATCCCAGCATATCAAGGCGCAGGCGTTGGCCGGGCATTATTGGTGTTTGCAGAACACGAGGCCCAAAGGCGAGGTTTTCAGTCAATATATTTATGTACCAACACAAAGATGACCGAGAACCAGATTTTCTACCCAAAAATTGGTTATGTCGAATATGACAGAAGACTTGATCAAGGATATGATCGAATCTTCTATCGCAAACAACTGCCCTAAAGCCGCATCGACTGGTAAACCTTCCAGGTCGGCGAGACCTTCGAAGTGCCGGCCAACTCCTCTTTCAAGCTGAAGCTCAAAGTTCCGGTGGATTATTGCTGTTCCTACGGTTGAAAACCGGCCTTCACAAAGATTAAACAAACCGCGGGGTCCGCTCCAAAGCAGACCCCGCCGTGGATGATTAACCCGCTCTGCAGGCTGTTACAGTTTGGTTAACCAGCTCAGGCGCACCCAGCCAGCTGGTTTTTCCAACCGCGCCCAATCCCCTTGGATCTCCAGCACGTTTACCCGCTGGTTCTTTGTGAGACTGTCGATCAGTCTGGCTGTAGTTTCATTTGGCTGATCTCGCACCCATAGGTGCGCACCAAGGAAGATGTACGGCGTTCCGACCGGAGCTGGAACGGGGTCGATCTTGGGTTCAACCAGTCCGCTGGTATCCACCTCTCCCAGTTGTTCCATGAAGGCACGTTGGAAAACGCTTACATCCATCGGCTTGCGTCTCAATCCCAGGATATCCTGATACCCGCCCGGCAGAAGGCACTTGTCACCCGTGAACTGGTGGCCGACAATGTTCTGTTGCACGACCCCTATATCCTTATAGATTGGGTCGTAATCTGGCAGCCACTTATCGCGCAGATCCAGCCATGTCATCGTCGTGGCAACACTGGGTTGTTTTCCGTATGCCGCCAGCCAGACCTTGTAATTACCTAACCAGTTTTTCATCGTGGGAGCATAGCTTGTGATAAACCCTCGTCCCGTATAGATGCCCGTGACCGGCCATGCCTTGGTCAGAGCTTCAGCAAACGACTTGGAGTGACTATCCAGAGATATGGGATTAATGACCGGAACCGCACTCCAGGCCAGCTTGCCCGACGTGGCCGCCATCCATTTATTCCAATCGGACCACCACTGCTCCATATCGGCCCACAGGGAGAGTACCGGCAGGCCGCTGTTCTTCAATGTCTGGGCCGCGAAATCTGCCTGGGTATTCCCGCTTGTCAGAGGATCATCCCACCAATAGGCATGCAGGCGCAGGTCCTTGGAAAATTTCGCCACATTCTCCCCATTCTTCTGAAAACACGAGTCAATCGTCAGACCTGACCCGGCCTTAAGGATCACATCCGTCACACCACCATCAATGAGCTCCTGTGGCTTGAGCATCACCTCCCAGTGGCTGTGGTCTGTTACTAATATCCGATCAGTAATGATTGTTGCAGGCATTTTTTCACCTCTATAAACATCCAAGAATTCGAGATGCCTCTATGACTCCTTTCGGGGGAAGGGTCAATATGCAAAAAAATTATAGCATACCTGTCATATGCTCCCTATATATAAAAGTGGTATATCCGATGCCTTCAAAAGTTGATGTTCTGATCCACCATCCTCTTTACCACCTTCCTCAAGGATAAGGATAGATTGAAAATGCAGGGATTTGCGAGGTTCGCTCGCAAAATCCATGCATTTAGACTTTTTCCCCGCCTTTCCCAAGGATCCCCGCCGGAACCGCAAGAATCAGGTGGCAGCCTGCCTGGAAATCGTTACAATAGGCACATGACCGACTTAACCCAACTCTCCGCAGACTACCGGCGCGTCGAACAGGCCATCCGCTTCCTGGAAGACAACGCTCACCGCCAGCCGGATTTGACCGAGGTGGCCGCTCACGTAGGCCTGAGTGAGTACCACTTCCAACGGCTGTTCACGCGCTGGGCGGGCATCAGCCCCAAGCGCTTCCTGCAATTTCTCACCAAGGAAAATGCCAAAGCCCTGCTCTCCAGGACCTCGGTTTTGTCCGCTGCCTACGAAACCGGGCTTTCCGGCCCGGGCCGCTTGCACGATCTGCTCGTCAATTGCGAAGCTGTCACCCCCGGCGAATACCGGACGAAAGGCGCAGGCGTGGACATCGCCTACGGTTTCCATCCCACCCCCTTCGGCGAATGCATGCTCGCGCTGACCGGGCGCGGCATATGCTTTTTAGCCTTCGTAGATGGCGACCGCCAGTCCGCCCTGGAGCAGCTCAGGTTCGATTGGGCCAATGCCAGCTTGCAGGAAGATCCATACCGCACCCGTCCGGTGGTGGAACAGATTTTCGCGCCCCGCCCCGGTTCTTTCCCCACCCCTCAGGAACCCGGGAGGATAACCCTGCACCTGCGCGGTACGAACTTCCAGATCAAAGTCTGGGAGGCCCTCCTGCGCCTGCCGCCCGGCGCGACCACCAGCTACGAGGCCCTGGCTGAACAGGTAGGCTCGCCTCATGCTGCCCGGGCGGTTGGGAACGCCGTCGCCCGCAACCCGCTGGCCTACCTCATCCCTTGTCACCGCGTGTTGCAAAAGGCGGGAGGCTTTGGTAATTATCGCTATGGACCGCTGCGCAAGCAGGCCATTCTGGGCTGGGAGATGGCCCACGCAGGAGGATGATTTGCAAAGGGGTTGGAGACGTGAATATTTTTGTTGGTGTTTTAACGTAATCCTAACAATAACTTGGTAAAATTAGATTGTTTCAGTCTTATTTTACCGGTTTTTGTTTACAGGAGCTAACCATGGAACAAAAACTTAAGCACATTTCTGTACCATCCTCCGAAATCACACCCCACAGCCTTTATCTCTCGCGCCGCGATTTTTTGAAGACCGCCGGGATTGTCAGTGCAACCGCATTCCTGGCAGCCTGTGGCGTCAACCTCTCCTCCACCACGGGAACTGGTTCCGGCACGCAGACACCCACGCAACTGCCGACGAAGAGTCCGCCTGTGCCCGATAACGCCCGGGGTCTAACGACCGATGAACTGGGTAACTCGCTTAATACATTGGATCAGATCACGAATTACAACAACTATTACGAGTTCTCCACCAGCAAGCAGGCAGTTAATCCGTTATCAAAGAATTTCAAGTCTACACCCTGGTCGGTGGAAGTCAGCGGTCTGGTCCAAAACCCGAAAACCTACGCTCTCGAAGACCTGCTCAAGTTCAACCAGAAGGAACGCATCTATCGCCTGCGATGTGTGGAGGCCTGGAGCATGGTCATCCCCTGGACCGGCTTCGAGCTGGCTGATTTGCTCAATGAAGTTCAGCCGATGACTAGCGCCAAATATGTACATTTTGTCACCCTGATGGATAAGACCGAGATGCCTGGCGAAGGCGATCCGCTCTACCCTTGGCCATACAGCGAGGGATTGCGCCTTGACGAGGCCATGCAGCGTCTGACGATTATTGCCACCGGCCTCTACGGTCAGCCCCTGCCCAACCCCGATGGCGCACCGCTGCGGCTGGTAGTACCATGGAAGTACGGCTTCAAGAGCATCAAGGCGATCGTCAAGATCGAATTGACCGAAACGCAGCCGCAAACGATGTGGAATACGATTTCACCGCAAGAATACGGCTTCTACTCCAACGTTAACCCCAATGTGGACCACCCGCGCTGGAGCCAGGCCAGTGAACGACGCATCGGCGAACTGAGCCGTCGTCCGACGCTGATGTTCAACGGATACTACGACGAGGTGGCCAGCCTCTATACGGGATTGGATTTGCGTGCCAACTATTAGCAGGACAAAGCCAAAAACCACCTGGTTTCAAGTCGTCATCCACATTTTCGGCTGGCTGCCGCTGGCGTGGATTGTTTATGCATATTTCGCTGGTAAATTATCCGTCAACCCCATCCAAGATATCGAGCAGCAGCTCGGACATATCGCTGTTTACTTCCTGATTGCTTCGCTGGCCTGTACCCCGCTTTATACAATGTCTGGCTGGCGCGAGCCGCTTAAACGCCGCCGCGCTCTGGGGCTTTATTGTTTCATGTATGCCAGCCTGCATGTCCTTACATTTACCGGCCTTGACTATGGCTTCAACCTGCAGTTGATCGGCGGCGTAGTTTTAAAGAAACCCTACGCCATCGTGGGTCTCGCCACTTTCATCCTTCTGATCCCGCTGGCAGTTACCTCCTTCCGCTGGTGGCAGAAGAAATTGGGTCGTAAGTGGACCAACCTGCACCGCCTGGTTTACCTTGCCGGAGTGCTGGACATCCTTCACTACGCATGGGCTAAAAAAGGGGATATATTTCGGCTCAGTGGCGACATCCTGCGGCCGTTGTTATGGGGGCTGCTGCTCCTGCTCCTGCTGACCTTGCGCATCCCGCCGGTGCGACGGTGGGTTAGCAGCCTTCGACAGAAGTCTGCCAGGGCAGCCTGACCAACCGCCAATCCGTTTCGCCTTTCTCGTTCTGATATTGCATATCACGACCAGGGAAAACCCCGGAATTTTCCTGGGGTCGACATCCTGATGGTCTCTCCCGCTTTACCCCGTGCCTCAAGAAAAAGGAAAGATTGAAGAAACAGGGTCTTGTTTGACGTCCTATCCATTCTGTTATAAGATAGTGTTGACAAACACGTTTCAGTGCCAGCGCTGGACTTTGGCGTACACGCGATTTTCAAAGCATTACAGAATACTCATTAGCATATATTTCCCTTGTCTGTTCCCGCATGTTTACATATCAAGAAGGAGAATCCCATGCCCACTGAATCTGCACAACAAGCCCTGGCAATCCTGCGCAAAGGCAGCGAAACGTTCCAGTGGTATGTCATCCCCATGCTGTCTTTTGTCTTTTATGTCTACACTGTGGAAGCCGAGAAGCGCAACTGGAACCTCATCCTCGCCGGTCTGGCCTTCTGGGGGATGGACTGGTTTAATGAAATCTGGAATGGTCTGGTCTTCCACTTCACCAACTATGCCCCGGTCTGGGGTGCGCCCGGCAAGACCGCCTTCCTCATCCTCATCGGTTTGAACATCGAAATTATGTTCATGTTCGCCGTCTCCGGCATCATCTGGACAAAGATGCTCCTGCCGGACAAGAAGACGAAAATCCTGGGCATCCCCAACCGGGTTTTCATCGCTGTCGCCGGGTCTGTCTTCTGTGTCTTTGTGGAATACCTGCTCAACTCGGTTGGCGCCCTCACCTGGGATTATTCCTGGTGGGGTCGCAGTGCGCCCTGGCTCATCTTCCTGTTTGGCTACCTGACCTTCTTCGTCGTTGCCTTCTGGGTGTTTGATATGAAGGCGATGAAAAGCAAACTCAGCACTGTCGGCAGCCTGTGGGCGCTGGATATCCTCGCCCTGATCGTATTTATCCCCATATTACACTGGATCTAGCAGAAAAGCGCTGGGGTGGACTTGCGAAATCCGCCCCAGCGCTTATTCAGGCGTGGTGGTTACGAAACACTTTGTGGCTGGTACTTGCCCTGCTTTGCCAGCCGCCTTTTTCCATTCCCATCGTCTTCGCAGATCTCATAGACCAGTTCCATCGGCACTACCTTGCCGAGCATGGCCTGGGCCGGGCAATATTTTGTTGCGCTCAATTCGATGGCGCGCAGCACTGCCGTCTCGTCCACGCCATGACCGGTGACCAGGTAAGTGATGACCACGTGTGTGAACACTTTCGGGAATTCTTCCGCCTGTTCGGCCTGTACTTTGACTTCAAAGGCGGTTACTTCCTGTTTCTTTTTTGTCAGGATGGAAATGACGTCCATCGCCGTACAACCGGCCAGGCTGACCGCCATTAGTTCCAGCGGATGGAAACCATCATTGGCACCGCCTACTTCCGGGTCCGCGCCAAGCGGGACCTCGAAACCGGTGTCAGCCTTGCCGGTGAAACTCATTCCCTGGCGCCAGGCCACGGTTGCGTTCATTTATTTTCCTCTAGGAGTGGGGTGACATATTGTTCCAGTGTAGGCTGGTTGATCCCGCCCGTCCATGCTAAGCGGACTATTCCATCCCTGTCTATGACATAGGAACTGGGCAGGTCCCAGTTCTTGAAAAAACCCTGCGCTTTGCTCTCCGGATCTAGCCAAACTGGGAAGGTCATCCCATAATCCTTTACGAAGGAAGCCACCATGTCAGCAGGATCACCCGAGTCGATGGACACTACCACAAAACCTTCTGAGGCGTGGGCGGTATAGTAGGCCTGCAGTTCGGGCATCTCGGTTCTGCACGGCGGGCACCAGGTGGCCCAGTTATTCACCAGGATTACCTGGCCGCTATAATCCTCGATGGAGGTGGGGTTGCCTTGCAGGTCGGTCAGTGCTAGTTGTGGTGCGGGAAAATTGGTTGTGGCGGGAGGGATGATGGGGGCGACGCTTTCCAATGCTTTTTGTCGGGCGTTCACCAGCGCCAGAATCAACCCCGCGCCAACCAAGAAAATTCCGCAGGCGATAAAGGTGATGAAAGTAGTCGAATGGTTCTTGGTTTTATTGGATTCAGCCATACGCTTGGGGATGGGACCCGAAGGGTCTGGTTGGCTGCCGTAATTGTAGGTTCAGCTTAGTGTTGGAGGAAATCATCCAGGTTCAGAGCCCGGAAGAGTCGCTCGCGTACCACACCCGGCACCTCGCCTGTTTCCGCCGCGGATTCATGATAGAGGCGGATGGTCTTGCGCAGGGTATCTACTACAATGTGGCAATTCCGGCATTCGGCGACGTGATGTTCAATCTCTTCACATAGGTCTTCGCTGAGAGTTCCGTCCACATAATCGGACAGGCAGCCCAGCAGGGATCGGCATTTGGTCTGGTCAGGTTCGCTCATCCTTTACTCCTTTTATCAAGCCGTTCGCCATAATATGTGCTGAGTTCCTCCCGCAGGCGTAAACGGGCACGCAGCAAGCGGGTCTTGACCGCCGCCTCGCTCAAGTTCAGCGCTTCACTGGTCTCCTGGATGGACAGGCCCTCAATATCTCGCAGGATAAATACAATACGCTGGACCTCGGGTAGATGCTGGACAGCGTGGTCCAAAGCAGCCTTGGATTCGGATGAAAGGAATTCGTCTTCCGGTAAACAACACCAATCCGTGAATTGGGCTGGAGAATAATCACTGTTATCTTCGTCTTCCGTCGCAAAGTCGCTGAGAGGTATTTCATGATGTTGTTTGCGTAACAGCATCAGGGCTTCGTTGGAGGCGATCCGGTAGAGCCAGGTGGAAAGGCTGGAGCGGCCCTCGAACGCTTCCAGGTGTTGGAATGCCTTCAGGAAGGTATTCTGCAGTACATCCTCGGCATCCGTCGGAATACCGAGCATTTTGAGCGCCAGCCGGTAGATGGGACCTGAGTAAGCATCCACCAGCCTGGAAAATTCTTCCCGGTCTCCGGCGCGCAGAGCCTCGATGGATATTTCAGTTTTGTTCTCAATCATTAGATGATATCCTCTGCCAAAAAGTTGCTGGTCAGAGTATACTCGAATCATATGAGGTTCATGACATTACACACGGACGAATGTCTAGTCTTTTAGGATGTTTGCCACTAGAAAGGATAGGCCGCTTTGACTAATATCCTACATAATCATGAACCTCGAGAAATACACTCACCTTGCCTTTTTCACCGGCCTATGCACGGCTGAAATTCAATTGCTGGCTCCGTTTTTCGCACCCCAAACCTGGGTGGCGGGGACGGTCGTTTTCGAGCAGGGTGACTACGCAGAATATCTATACCTGGTGGTGTCGGGAGAACTGACCATTCGCTACAAGCCGGACGATGGACCGATGATGAACTTGACTCGTATCCAGCCGGGCGGCATTTTTGGCTGGTCGGCGGCGATGGGCAATCCTGCTTATACCTCCGGGGCGGTCTGTACACTGGATAGCGAAGTTCTGCGCATCCGCGGCGCGGACCTGCGCATGTTGTGCGAACAATACCCTGAACTGGGCAAGGTCATCCTGAACCGGTTGTCGGCCATCATCGCTGAACGCCAGCGTATTCATCAAGACCGCGTAAATTCCATGTTGGCGAACGGGATGCACCAGCAGCCGAATAATTGAGGAGCCAGTACCATGTCTGATAGCGGAGTAGACCCGAAAGCCGAAATCCAAATGAAAGCGCTGGTCGAACAGCTGAGCGCCTATATCGAGACTTTTCATGGTGGTTCCGCCGAATACGTCTCGTTTGATGGAAAAGTGCTGAAGGTGCACCTGGGTGGTTCCTGTTTGGGCTGCCCGCTTTCCCCCTCCACGCTGCATGGCTGGGTGGAAGGGACGGTGCGTCAGTTTTTCCCGGACATTAAAAGCGTGGAATCGGTTTAGCTCATCCTTGTGGGATAAAAAACAAACAACCCCTTGTCTTTTCAGCAAGGGGTTGTCGCTTTGAATCAGGGAAAGGCTAATTCGATCTGGCTGCGCTGATTACCAGCACAATGCCAGCAATCAACAGAATGCCGATCCAGGCATATTCCAGAACACCGACAAATGGTGTACCGAGGAAAAACCCGAGCAGGAGCAGCACCGCGGCCGGGATGAAAGCCCACTTCATCCTCGCCAGCAGGGCCACCAGCAGGAAAGTGAGTCCGAGGCCGACGAAGAACACACCGCCGGTCTCGACAATGTTGAAAGCTTCAGCCAGCGCAGAAGTGAATCCCAGGGTGAGCAGTACCCCGCCAGGGATGATGGCCCACCATTGCGCCGGCTGGCGCAGATACACAGCCCAAAAACCCACGCCGATGCCACCCAGAAAAGCCAGCCCGCCCCAGCCAATTTTATCCAGCAGCAGGGTCGAAGCCGCCATACCGGCCAAGGTGAAACCGGGGATGGCGGCCCACCATTTCGAGTTGTCGCTGAAGAACCAGAACAGGAAGATACCCGCACCGATGACCAGCAGCCCGGCCCAGAAGAAATCGGTGGCTCCTTTTAACACGCCCGTTTTGTCCAACAGCATCAAAATGCCGCCTAAAATCAAAACCGCGCCGATCAGGATACGGTAATCGAATCGTTTCATCTTGTTCTCCTCTAGCGAACTTCAATCGAACCGATGCCGGCATCAATGGTCATGTCGACGCGGTTGGTTGCTGTGCTATAGTCGCTCGATTGATACAATCCGCCGTCGAGGCAGGGAAAATGGGAATTAATGTTAACCGAAGCGATGCCGGTCTTGACCCGGATCCTGGCCGCCACGCCCGATGGGATGTTGACCTTGAGCGACGAAGCGCCGGTGTCGATATCCACGTGTGTGTTACCGGCGTTGGAAGGCAGGGACAGTTCGGTGCTGCTCGCGCCGGTGTCAATATCCAGATCGGTGATTTTAAGATCGCTCAGGTCCAGGATCGAGGCACTCGCTCCGCTGTCGATTTTCAAACTCAGCGGGATATCGTGGTTGAGGCGAATGTCCCAATCCAGACTTTCACCCGGCCACCATGCCCAGAATTGTTGCGAGGTGCGCAGTTTGACCTCCAGGCGGCCCCCCTCCACATGGCTTTTGTAGCTCAACCCGTTACCGAAAGTACCGTTGACGATTTCGCCGGACCCGGCGCCAGAGTGCACCGTGAGCCTGCCCGCGCCGTGGTCAAGTTTAACATAGGCACTTGTGGCGCCCTCGAGCGGAATGGACACCTGTTCGCCTTCGATCGGTTTTTTCCGGGCAAAGAATCCAAGAATCAGCCATAAACCGAATGCGATGATCAGAAGCGGCCAGAAATAGCCGAAGATATCGCCGATAATAATGCCCATTTGCCTCAATAGAAGCAAGGCGGCCAGGACGATCAGTACGATGCCCCAAAAGAGACTACCTCTTCTATGCATGTTAGGTTCCTTTCTTATTTGCGTCGCAGGATGCCGCGCCCGATGAGCCAGAGACCCAGCACGAAGAGCAAGGCGATCGGGACGTACGCGCTATATGAGCCGAAAATAGTCCAGGCATTAAAGAAGGTTGCAAAGATGGTAAACAAAATCGCGCAAGTGAGCAGCAACCCCAGCCCTTCCCACAAACTTGCCTTGAAGTCGCCGCCAATAATACCGGACAGAATTCTCCCTACGCCGACAAAGCCCGGGATCAATGTCCACATGTATGCCCAGGACTCCCAGTTGTTAGTGGCGTTCTGATAGTACAGGATGCCGCCAATCCCTGCCACGATACAGGCTGGAATAGCCATATCTGGTGCGCCGACCAGCAGGCCAATGACCAGGAGGCCAGCTCCGGTAAACATAACCCACATCGGCCATTCAAAGGTCAGGTGGAGGATGTTGGCCAGATCGGGTCTGATGCGGCTGGCGATCAACCAGCCTGCTACCAGGATGAGGAGCAGACCCAAGACCAACTGTGTGCGGTTTTTCTTTTGCATATGTTTTCTCCTTGTGGAAATTAATGTTCCTAGTGTATGTACGCCAAAGACACAAAAAAGTTACTCTGGGTGTCACATTCATTCTCAAGACGAATATATTGCCTGCAAATCGGTTCTATGGGAATCACCTTGGCGATTTCCCAAAAACCTTGTACCCATGGCCAATTCATTATATGGTTTATCCGGCAAATTGTGTCTATCAATTGGCTGAAATTTCACTAACAAAAGGTTGTCAGCGTTGGTGCTTGACCGGGCCAATTCCTCCCCCGTTTTCAGCGGGTATTGGGTCTATGCAGTTTCGGAACGGGTTTTCGCGCGCCAATCCTTGATGATAAAAGGTAAATAGAGAAGCAGGAAAATAGTAATGCCGAGCAATTCCATATAAATTAGATAAATAGGCCAGCGAGGCAGTGCATCCAGCAGGCTGGCGGTTGAGGGTTTTCCGTTTATATACAGGAAATCTGTCCCCAGCAGCATATTGATCGGAAAAATGATTGCCGCGTAGATATTCAAACCAATCACCACTCTCCAGAAGGATTTCCATGTTGGACGGAAACCCTCTACGGTGGTCATGTAAATACCGGAGGTGAGCAATAGTCCATGCGAGATCATGGTCTGGAAGATTCGGTAATGAGGAAAGCCATAAATCCCCGCGTCTGGCGTCAGCAGGGCCTGCATGGCGCCGCCAATGCCAATAAAATAGACGAACTCATAGATCGGGAAAACTTTGAGGATCAACATAAAGCCGGCCAGCCAGATCAAAAGGCTGCAGATATGCAGAGGCAGCATCGTCTTGACAGTCCAGTGTCCCCAGTACAGGTTCCAGATGTGCCAGGAAGCCTCATCAGCCCACAGCACGATTGCCATCGTCCAGCGAACGGCGGTGCGGGTCTTCTTGGATGATTTGCGGAAACTCAGCATACCAACGTTCAGCAGGGCGATGACCAGCAGGGCGACCAAATGCCAGACGCCAAACAGGACGAAGGGTGCACCGGTGTAATCGTAGGCAAAGTATTGGGACATTGTGAGTTTAGACCACAGGTTACTAAATGAAAAATGGAATATCCACGAAAACCTCATTTCTGCCCCAACAGAACGGCGGTTTCCGGAGCCAAAATGGAATGAATGTAGTTTATAGCAAAAACACGCTTCCGTCAAAGGGGTGCATTGCTTCAGACGCCAAATCTGACCCCTTTCAAAATTAGAACGTTTGTGCTATAATCGATTTGCCGGGCCTCCTCTCGTTCTCTGTGTTCCCTGTAGTGAGTACGGGCGGTGTCTCGCCAAACACCAATAGACCGATTTTAGAGACAGATTTTTCAAAATAATGAATACGAATGTAGTACCGGTTTTTTTCTCCAAAATTCCCCCTGAAAAAACACCGTTTGGCCCTCGAATTGTTCCTCTTTGTTTTGACAATTTCCACTTTTACTCAAAAATCGATGGAACCCGACCAATGGATCGGGCTGACCGGCATTGGCATGCCATCCAACAACTTATACCTCCCGTTCATCACCGGCGGGGTCGCCCCGTCCAGCTGGTATTCGTTCCTCAAAAATTAAATAATTTACACGCGAATTTGGGCCGGGAATTTCACCGCCGTAAACCCTTACCAACATTTCCTGCCATCCAGGAATATCCCGCTGGAAACTATGGTTCATTTGACTGACTTTTCTATCCATTTCAATCCCGTCAAACTACGTACCACCATCATACACAAGGTCGACCAACTTTGGAAAATCTCACGGTAACATTTTCTTTTGAGGCATTACCAGGGGCTGGAAATGGGGTCTGCTTTGTGATACAGTAATCATGGAGAATAATTACTTCCCGGATAACTGAAAGGAGGAAACAATGGTCAAACCAATCTGCTTCCAGAACATCCTGCTTGCGGACGACGGCTCAGAACACGCCCGCGCCGCGATCCAATTGCTGCTAAAACTGCCTTTATCCCTGCAGACGCACATCACCGTTTTGCGGGTCTTTGGCTCCCAACAAGCAACGGAGGCCTTTTTGCTCGAGGCTGCCTTAAAAGAAACCTGTACCCTGCTCCGGGACAAAGGATACCAGGCAGATCCCGAGCTGGTACTTGGCTCGCCGGCCGAGAAAATCATCGAATACACCGACCAGCACCAACCCGACCTGATTGTGCTGGGTGCCAAGGGACTACGTGCCACCCTCGGTATCCTGTTGGGAGGCGTAGCGCAGCAGGTCATTGAATACGCCTCCTGCCCCGTGCTGGTGGTACGTGCCCCGCAAAACAGACTGCAGCGCATCCTGCTTGTCGTGGATGGGTCGCCCAATAGCCAGCACGCCGCCGAATGTCTCGCCCAATTCCCATTCCCGGATCAGGCGGATCTACGCGTAATGCACGTCCTGCCCCCGCAATACCCGGCGATTGTTCCCGAATTGCCTTATGGTATTCCCGTTGAGACACCGACCATGATTACCGCGGAAATCGCACGTCAACGTGCCGCCGAAGAGGATGAGGGTCACCGCCTGTTGACGCATGTGGCAGAAATCCTGGGCGCCAGCCACCTCCAGATTACGACCGTACTCAAGAGCGGCGACGCCGCAACTGAGATCATCGAGTACGTTAAGAAGAACCAGATCGACCTGATCGTAGCGGGTTCGCGCGGCCTGAGCCGGGTGCGCTCCTGGCTGTTGGGGAGTGTCTCGAGGAAACTGGTGCATTATTCGGGCTGTTCGGTTCTCATCGTCCGTGGCCAGGGATGAATTTCTCTGCATCCGGGAATTAATCGGGTAGAATCAATCGGCTGGTGGGATTCAACCTGCTATGCTAACTGTCACATTTTCCAGGAGGCGTTATGGACTTTTTCAAAACGGTTGAAGATCGTCGCTCGATGCGCAAATATGCCGAGACACCGGTAGAAGAAGAGAAATTGCAAAAAATCCTCGAGACAGCTAACAGAGCGCCCTCGGCGGGTAACCTGCAGGGTTACGAGATTTACGTTGTCCGCAAGCTGGAACTGCGCCAGGCACTGGTCAGAGCCGCGTGGGATCAGGAATTCCTGGCTGAAGCGCCGGTGGTGCTGATCTTTTGCGCTAATCCGGCTCGCTCGGTGGTGAAATACGCGGAACGCGGGGTGACTCTGTACTCCATCCAGGATGCCACGATTGCATGCACGTACTCCCAATTGGCTGCCAAAGCACAGGGACTGGATACCGTCTGGGTGGGTGCTTTTGACGAAGGTGCAGTGAGTGAAATTGTCCATATTCCCCCGGACTTGAGGCCGGTCGCAATGCTGCCGATCGGTTATGCTGGGAAAGTGCCGTCCGTGCGCCCGCGTCGCGAGTTAAGAGACCTCGTCCACGAGGTATAAGAAAAAGATCGTTCGGCAGTATCCGTGGAAACCAGGCACCCGGAGATCACAAAACCGGGTGCTTCTTGTTTTTTACTTCCCGGCCTTAACCTCGCTGGCCGCATTGGAACAATCGCAGGCAATGACCGTCTGGTTGCCGCGCGTCAGCGTACCCTGATAAGGGGCATTTCCAATATGGGCAATCCAGCCATCCATATTGAAGGAGATGGCGCTGTTCACTGGAATCCATTCACCGTTGTACTTACGTGCAATGTGGATGTGCGTGCCGGTAGCCTCCCCTCCCTCGCAGGAGGGATAACCGACCGGGTCACCCACCTTCAACCTCTGTCCAACCGCGGCTCGCCCAACCGTCGCAACATGCAGGTAAAGAATGTCCCAGCCAGTGCGTTCGTCGCCGTCACCATCTAGGTCGAGCATTACCACGCCCGTCTCCGAGCGGACCACCACCCCGCTCGCCACAGCAGTTGCCATTTCAGTTGCCGGGATACAGCCGCCAACCTCCGCCGGTGGGGCAAAGTCGAGTGCGGCCCAGGGCAGGAGCAGGAAACTCCCCCAGCCATTATGCGGACCGCCGGTCAAGGTCCAGGTATCGCCTGCTGGGAAGGGGAAAGTTAATTCCGGCTGCTGGAGACTGACCGGGATGTGCGGCTGGTCAACCGCCCAGGGGTCGCCAAAAAGAGCCTGGTATGTGTGCGCCAGGCCTCCGGGTCCAATGGCGCGGGCGTAGTCTTCCGAGGAATAATGTAGGGAAAAATAGTATTGGAACGCTACCGTGGCCGCCGTCTGCCAGGGATCGGGACGTTCAATGTTCCCATCCAGGTGCTCGAGTTCGGTCATGCTTCCGGTACGCCAGCCATAGTAGCCATTGTTGAGCATGTTGGCCGCCCAGATGAGTTGCAAATAAAGACCGTCGTAATTGTAATCCACTTCGCCGAGGGGATAACTTCCGCTGGGCGGCACCGGCTGGGAGAGCGCTCCGGTCTGGTATTCCAGGATGGCCAGCAGCACGCGCGGGCTAACGCTGTAATTGGTTGCCACAATATCCACGATTTCAGCCCCGGAATGGTTGGCATCCACAGCATAAGCGCGGAAATCTTTCAACCAGCCGGGATGACTGGCAACAAAAGCCCCGGTATCGAAACCGATGGCAGCCGGGCCATTGACAAACTGGCTGTCGGGTAAAATCTGGAAGGTCGTTCCCCAAAACGGCAGGTAATAAATCGGGATTTTCATCGGCATTCCAGGCGGCATGCTGGTGGCGTCGGCTGGAATACCCGGGTTGGCATCCCGGATTTCCTGGACGGTTGTATTAAAACGGGCTGCCAGCGCCGGGAGCGTATCTCCGGTCTGGGCCACATAATCCACAAGTTCGCCAGGATTATACTCCGGGCGCGATGGTGATGGCGTTGGGGGCGGACCAGGGGTCTGCGTAGTGATTACCAGTGCAGGCGTCATGCCTCCGCCCTGCGGCAGACAGGCCGCCAGCGAGAGAGCAAGGATGAGCAGAAAGGTTTTCTTATGGAGTAACACGGGATAAAAGGGTTATTCACCCGGCTGGCGGATGATCTGCGACTCGTGCTCGCTTACCTGGCTGGCAGTGACCACCAGGTCGACTTTGGTGAGCGTGCCCTGGTATGGCGCGCTCCCGGCATGGGCTGTCCAGCCGCTCATGACAAACGGCAGCGGGTCACCGGCATTCACCCATTCGCCGTTGTATTTGCGGGCAATATGCATATGCGTACCGGTGGCTTCACCACCTTCGCAAGAGGGATGGCCGATATGGTCGCCGGCATTCACCTTGGTACCGAACGGGATGCGGTCCTTGGTCGCAATATGTAGGTAAAGCACATCCCAGCCGGTCTGCTCGAAACCGTCCGGATCCAGGTCAAGGACAACGTAGCCGTCTCCTGAGCGCACAATCTGTCCGGAGGCAACCGCCACCACCCAGGCCGTGGACTCAAAGCAGTCTGGATCATCTGCATCCTTGGGCGGGGCAAAGTCCAGGGAAGCCAGAGCGCTTTGCTGATCCCAGGCAGGATGCGGGCCGCCAGTGAAAGTCCATGGAATACCTATTTCAAATGGAAGGGTCAAGACCGGCTGGGTCAGGTCTGGAGGAAAGAGAGGTCCGGTTTCCTGGGCCCGTTCCCAAGGGTCGCCAAACATACTGGTGAAGAGAGCCGGGAAGCCAGTAGCCGGATCAATGGCCTTTAACCAGTCTGCTTGGTTGAGTTTGCTGGAAAACAGGTATTGCAGGGCAATCGTACCGGCATTCAGGCTCGGAGAGAGCTGCAGGGTGGAACCGTCTGGGAAAGTCAAGCTAGTCAATGTCCCATCCCGCCAGCCGTAATACCCCGCCAGCAGTTCCCGGATGATCAGCCGCAGTTGCTGATATAGGCCGGGATATAGGGGGTCATGATAGCCAAGCGGAAAAGTGTTATCCACGCCTGGCTTGGGCTGGCCCTGCACCCAGCCGGTGTAATACTGGATGAGCGCCAGCAACACGCGCGGGCTAATGGAACTATTAAATGCCAGCTCCTGGACGCCTTCCGCCCCGGTAATATTGCCATTTCCCCTGGGTTCATGGAAGGTGCTCAATTTTCCGCCTGCCGAATTGATATAGCCTTCAATATCAAAATTCTGCGCACATGGTGAATAAACCACTTCGCAATCCGGGATGATCTGCCGGGAGGGCGTGGTAGGGGTCTGCGAAAGACGATTGGGAATGATGAGGAGGGTATTTGGATTCAACAAGCCGGTGGTCGGAAGGCTTACTGAGGATGAAATATCCGAAATCTGTACGCCAAAATGCAGGGCAACTGCCTTCAGGCTGTCGCCGGACTGGGAGGAATAATAGATCATCGGGCGAGGTGTGCCGGGTGTTACAGCCGTAATAGTGGATGTAGCTGTCGGGGAAGGAGGAATGGTTGGGGCTTGAGTGGTGGACAGCAGGAGTAACACATTCGTCGGGGTGGGTTCCGGATCTGCAAGAGCCGTCCTGATGAAAGTGGGTGTGGGTGTCACGGTTGGATCATAAGTCCCCCACAGGTTGGTGCCGCAAGCAGAGAGGAGCATACCAGTAAGGACGAGTAAAATAGCGGCCTTGCGCATGACGGAATTCATCCCGCAGATTATACCGCCTTTGGAACACCCCCCTCATGCTTATCGTTGGATCTGATTGATGGGGCTGTTACCCTCAAAGGATTGGACCACCACGCCATTGCGGGTCAAGGTGCCGACGTATTCCTCGCCTGTCCCGGAGGCAACCCACCCGCTGAGATTGAATGGAACCGGGCCGTCCGCGGGCATCCACACACCGTTGAACTTGCGGGCCAGATGGACATGCGTTCCTGTGGAAATGCCACCTTCACAGGATGGATGCCCTACATGGTCTCCGATGTGCAGGAATGTACCAGGCTGAACCCGATCACGCCTCTCAACGTGCATGTAGAGGATTACCCAGCCGGTGCCTTCGTTGCCGTCTCCGTCCAGGTCTTGAATAACCACGCCGGTACCGGTGCGGGTGACCAGTCCAGCCGCCACTGCGGTGACCCAGGCATCGCTCTCGACACAACCCTGCGCCTCACCGGGCGGAGCAAAGTCCAATGCACCGTAGGGTGAACCTGCATCCCAGGAGAGGTGCGGACCACCGGTGAAAGCCCAGATTTCGCCAGGCCCGAATGGCAGGAGCAACGGCGGCTGGATCAGGTTGGCCGGGACAAGCGGCTCAATGGCTGTGTCAAACGGATAGTCAAAGAGCTTCGAATACGTGTCGAAGAATCCGCCTGGAGAGACATCCCGCAGCCAGGTGGAATAATCATCCAGGTGGGCGAAGAAATTCTGCACACCCGCTGTCCCGGCATTAATCGTCGGGTCAATCGGGACGACGGAGCCATCTCCAAGTACCCAGTCGGTCACACTGTTTGCGCGCCATCGGTAAAAACCGGAGTTGAGCTGGATGGAGGCCCAGGCCAATTGACGGTACAGGCCTATGTACCAGCCATCGTTGAAACCAAAGGGTGTATCGCCCAAGGAAGGATCGGGGTTGGGGTTTGTAACCCAGCCGGAGCGATATTCCAGTACCGCCAGCAGCAGGCGGGGGCTGACCGAGTAATCCTGCGCGATGAGTTGAACAACCTGGGCGGCATCCATGCTTTCGCCATCCACATCCTGGGTGTAACTCGCCAGATAGCCGCCCTTGCTTTGGATAAAAGCGGCAATATCTAACGAAGCGCTCAATGGTCCATAAACCAATTCAGAGTCAGGAATGAGCTTGTACGCCGGACCTGGAGCCTGGGGGGTCACCACCGGGATGATCAATGTCTGGCCCACTTCCAGAGCATCGGGGTTTGGAATATGATTGGCTTGGACAATCGCCTCCATGCTGACGCTGTAGCGTTCGGCAATGGCGCTGAGTATATCGCCGGACTGGACAACGTAGGTCTGTGGTCCACGCGCTCCACCGGTCTGGTAGTGTGGGGAATCCGGCGTAGGTGTCAAAATGGGCGTACCAGGTGGACGCGGTATCGGGAGGGCGTATGAAATTGTCGGCGTGACCACCACTGTCGCAACTGTGGGGATCTGGCCTGAGGCCCAGACCGAAGCCGGGGTGATAACGCTCGTCTGTGTCCAAGGACGGGCACAGGCTACCAGCATGAGGATCAGTCCAAATATCCACAGTCGTTTCCGGAGCATGGGACGATTTTACTTCCTTTTAGTTCAAAACGGTTACTACCGTCCCAAGGTATATTCCGCCGGGCAAAGGTTATAATCACGCTGATGGAACCTCCCGCAATTGATATTAAACCCCTTCGATATATGGATCGCCAAACTGAAGTAGGCTCCCAACCCGACCCCGCGCCATCCGCCAGCGTAGAGGCGTTGGCTATCATGGTAGTCCCGATTCCTCCCCGGTACCCCGAAACCGTCTGCCACCGCACCATCCCAGGCGACCCAGCTTATTATCCCCAGGCGGAGTTCCACGGGCGGACAATCTATTTCTGCACCGAAACCTGTCAGAGCGTTTTCCTGTCTGACCCGGAACGTTTTTACGCAGCGCACAGCAAACGGAGGCCATAATGAAAAAGCTCTATGGAGGCATGGAAGGCGGCGGGACAAAGTTTGTCTGCGCGGTGGGGAGCGGGCCGGATGAAATCGTCGAGGAAGTCCGCTTCCCGACCACGACACCCGGCGAGACTCTCGGCCAAGCCATCGTTTTCTTCCAGAAATACAGCCTCTCTGCCATTGGGCTGGCCCCGTTCGGCCCATTGGACTTGAATCCGGCCTCCCCCACCTATGGCTCCATCACCACCACGCCCAAGCCTGGCTGGGCCGGGACACACTTGGTGGCTGCCTTCAAAAACGCATTTGATATACCGCTGGCATTCGAACTGGACGTGAGCGCGGCAGCTTTCGGCGAGTACACCTGGATTCCTGAAAACCGGAATCTGGATTCGCTGGTCTACTTCACAATAGGGACCGGTATTGGTGCGGGCGTCATCACGAACGGGAAAATAACTCACGGACTGACCCACCCGGAAGCAGGCCACATGCGCCTGCCCCACGACTATAAAAAAGATCCCTTCCCCGGTGATTGTCCCTTCCACGGGGACTGTTTCGAGGGCATGGCCAGCGGGCCCGCCCTCGCCCGCCGTTGGAGAAAGCCTGCTGAAACGCTCCCCGATGACCACCCCGCCTGGGAACTGGAAGCCGCCTACATCGCGTACGCACTGGTGAATGTCATCCTGTTACTATCCCCACAGCGGATCGTACTTGGCGGCGGTGTGATGGAACACGAGCCTCTCTTCCCCGCCATCCGGGGCAAGGTGCAGGGACTCCTGAATAGCTATATTGCCTCGCCAGTGCTCACCGGTACAATGATAGATTTCATCGTCCCGCCCGCATTGGGCAAACGCTCCGGCGTGCTGGGAGCGTTGGCTTTAGCCAAGAAGCAACTGGAAAATGGTTAGCGAGTCACCACAGAGAGCATTGAGGTCATAAAAACATTTTTAATTCTCTGCGTAGTCTCCGTGTATGATTTGGAAAAGTTAGGCTTTGAATATGCACAAGGAATTTCATGTCGTCACCGGAGCGTTCGGGTATTCAGGCAAGTACATCGCCACACGGCTTCTGGCTGAAGGCCATCGCGTCCGCACGCTGACCAATTCGATGCAGCGCGCCAATCCATTTGGCGGTCAGGTCGAAGTCCGTCCGTTCAATTTCGATTTCCCGGATGAATTGGTTGAATCTCTGTGTGGCGTAGATGTACTCTACAACACTTATTGGGTACGCTTCAATTATTCTTCTTTCAAACACGAGTCCGCTGTCCGGAATACGCTCATCCTATTCGAAGCAGCTCGTCAGGCGGGAGTCAAACGCATTGTCCACATCAGTATCACCAACCCATCCGAAGATTCTCCGCTTGAATATTTCTCCGGCAAAGCCCGCCTTGAACACGCTCTGCAGGATTTCGGCTTCTCCCACGCCGTCCTGCGCCCAACCATACTGTTTGGCAAGGAAGATATCCTCATCAATAACATCGCCTGGTCCTTGCGCCACCTGCCAGTCTTCGGGTTATTCGGCGACGGGAGCTACCACCTTCAGCCTATTTATATAGATGATCTGGCCGCGCTGGCAGTGGAACAGGGCAAGCACGCTGAGAATGTGACGATAGATGCCATCGGCCCGGAGACTTTCACATATCGGAACCTGGCAACTACCATCGCTGAAATCATCGGCGTGAAACGCCCGATCCTGTCCATGCCGCCCGCGCTGGCTTACGCTGCCGGCTGGATTCTGGGCCGCTGGATGGGCGACGTGATGGTCACCTGGCCCGAAGTCAAGGGGCTGATGGCCGACCTGCTTTGCACCGATTCTCCCGCGGCCGGGAATACTCGCCTGACCGATTGGGCGCGCAAGCATAAGGACACACTCGGCGTGAAGTATGCCAGTGAATTGGCAAGGCGAAAAAACCGCTTCAAAGCTTACTAGAACCGCAGGAGCAACAAATGTCCGAAAAAACGATAAGGAGAGATTCCCATGTCAACTGAAACAAAACCCACGCGCACGATAGTTCGTACTGGCAGCCTGGCCGGGGTATTCTGGAC
>Ga0209777_10000542_pt1 | contig 61326 bp, 91 predicted proteins | sample FrelakmetHBP12HB_FD_187147 | JGI IMG/M metagenome (GOLD analysis project Ga0209777, IMG submission 187147) | Freshwater lake sediment microbial communities from the University of Notre Dame, USA, for methane emissions studies -HBP12 HB (SPAdes)... | ecosystem: Environmental > Aquatic >...
TATATATGGAATGCCATCTTTACTTATAGCTTCTTTATAAAGTTTATAAGCTTCATATTTATCTTCTAAATCTTTGAATTTTTTAAAGCTTTCTTCAAAATTCTTTAAATTTTCTTCTCTAAGTTTTATTTCAGATTTCGTATTAATTAATTCTTCATTCTTCTTGTTTAATTTTTCGTTTACTATAGCTAATTTTTTACTATTTTCTTTTAAACTTTTAACATCTTCTATCTTGTCGTTAGCTTTTTCTTTCTTTTCTTTTAATTCTGCTAATCTAACATTATATAAAAATAAGTCATCTTCTGCTTGTTTAAGTTTTATGTTTGCCATTTCAAACTCTTTTTTCAAAGAAAAATCAAACATTTTTATTTTTTCGTACTTTTGTAATTCTTCTCTTTTGTTTCTTAAATCTTCTGGACTATTAGCATAATTTATTAATACATTTTCTAATTCATTTATTTGTTCTTTAGCGTCATTTAACTCAGATTTTATTGTTTTTGCTTCTACAAAGAATTTACAATTTTGGCAAATTTCTGTAGTTTGCATCCATATTTGCTCGTCAAATGCATTTACAGCTTTGTCATCTCTATTTAATAAAGCTTTTTTATCTGCTAACTCTACAAGAAGATTATGATAGTTTTCGACATTTTTTTCTAATTTTGATATTTCATTTAATATATTCTCTTTGTTGTATTTAGCTAGCTCATTCGAAACAATTTCTAATTTATTAGTTTTATTTTGGATGTCACTAGAAATTGTCTGTATATTTAAAAATTCTATATCAATTCGTTCATTTACAGCTTTAATTTCGTAATCATAATCTGTTAAATCTTCTTGATTAACTTTAGATTTTAATTCAATTATTTGATGTTCTAATATAGATTTTTCATCATTTACGAATTCAATATCAAAATTTAATTCTTTTAAAATATGATTTGCTGCTTTTAATTTTCTATCATTTTCTGCTATTTGTTTAGAAAAATCTAAATCTGCGTAAACTTTTAAAGCAGATTCTAATTCTTTAGCTTCCTCTTTAACTAAATTAAACATTGATTCAAAAACGTCTAAACCGAGAAATTTAGAAAATGTTTTAATTCTATAAGATTCTCCAGTATTTTCTACAAAATTAGTAATTTTTCCTTGTAATCCAAAAGAAGTTAAAGTTAATTCTTCATAATTACCAAACATTCTTCGTATTAATTTATCTGTATCTGTCTTTTGTTGTTCGTTTTCTGGATCTCCGTCAATTTCATAGAATCTTAAAGTTGTACTAGATGATTTCTTTTTCTTGTCTCCTCTTATTACAGTCCTCTCTATTTTATATCTTTTGTCTCCTATAGAAATTACTACACTTCCAATACATTCAGACTCTTTATTGTTTACTACATTATAACTCTTCTTAAATTTACTATTTTTTCCAGTAATAATATGCAAAATAGAGTCTATTATACTACTTTTGCCAGTTCTGTTTGGCGCGAATATACCAACTATACCATTATAATTTCTAAAATCTATTTTATTATTTAACCCATAAGAAAACATATTAGATATTTCTAATTCTTCTAAATTCCAAACTACATTTCTTAAAGAAATATCAGGTACTTTCCAATACACTTCTTTATTTATGTCAATAATTTTTCTTATTATTTCGTCTTTTACTTTATCTTTTAAATGTTCGTTTAAAAGTTTTTCAATATTCTCTAATGTCGAAACATCTTCTAATCTAGATAAGGCATTATCTTTTTCTTCTTTTTCGTCTTTATGCTTTATAACTATTTCTTCTACATTATTCCATTTTTTTCTAATGTCTGCATAAACTTTTTGTATTTCAGAAACTGTAGGACTACTTAATATAACTCTAATTCTTGGTTTTTCATTTAATTCTATATTTGGTAACTCTTGATTATTTGATAGATCTATAGTATTATAAGTCCATTTGTTATGTATAATAATAAACTTGTTAGAAAAATTAGCTAAATTCCACAATAGATATCCTTTATCTAAACTCTCACCATAATTTTGTTGGATAAGACTACCACAATAAAAAGCTTTTCCTATTTGTTGCCTTTTATGTATATCACCACATAATGCCAAATCATAATTATCAAATATTCTTACATTATCATCTGGTGATTTTGATACTTGTTCATTTTCGTATACAGCTCCATTTAAAGAACCATGATATAAAGCTATATAATTTCTTAATTTATCTTTATCAAAATTAATTGGAAAATTTTCTCTATCAATTAAAGAAAATATACCAAAAGCTAATGACTCATCTATGTTTATAATACCACTATTAGTATAGTAATGAATTCTTTTAGAATTTATATTTTTAACTATTGGAGTTAAAGCGTCTAATCTACTTTTATTTATAACAACTAAATCATGATTTCCAGGAATCATGTAAACCTCTGAATGTTCAGATAACATTTTTAAAAAATCAGAAGTTAAATCTACAGATTCTGGGCTTAATGATACTTTATTATGAACTACATCTCCACAAACTACTATAATATCTGGTTTATGTTCATGAAGTGAATCATTTAATTTAGAAAATATATATTTGTATTCTTCTTTTCGTTTAAATAAACGAATTTGAATATCTGCTAAATGCGCAATTATCATGTTAATTTAGCTTTCATTAATTCATACTTATCATCTAATAACTTTGCGCTTTTAATATTTTCTAATATTTCTTGTCTAGTCATAGATCCTGGATCTTTTTTATTTATAATTACATTGTAAACTTTTATTCCAAAACTTAAAAATTTTTCAATTATATCAAGTTGTTTTTCATATGCATCATTATCAAGCATTAAATAAACAGTTGTTTTATGTTGCATTATTCTATCTTTAATTACAGAAGACTCTAATGCTGTCCCTAATATTGGAATGCAATTATAATCAACTTTTAAAGCATCAAAAACACCTTCTACTAATATTACAGGACTTTCCCAACTTATAAATAATTCATTAAATACTATTAAAGATTTTCTAATACTTGGATTAAGGTATTTTATACCTTCTCTATATATATTTCTTGCTATAAAGAAATTTATTTTTGCGTCTATGTCAAAACTTGGTACTATAATCCTATTTTTATATCTTCCTTCATCACAATATTTTATTTGATATTTTTCGATTAACTTATCTGTAATACCTCTAGAATTTAGATAATTTTTAAAAGGATTTAAAGAACTTTTATTATCAAGTATATTTTTACACTCATCTGGTAATTTAATTATTTCTGGTATTGGTTCTATTATTTCAGATGTTAATGAATTTTCTATTAATGATTTCAAATCTACGTCTAATTGCCTCTCATTAGTTAAAGCTAACCACTCATTTAATAGATTTTGATCACCAAATCGTTTTATAAGAGGAACTACAGACTTGCCAGCAAAAGCTTTACCGCAAACCCAACACTTATAATAATTTTTGTCTATATTTATCATCAACTTCTTTTTTCTATGATGACAATTTGGACAATAAAAAGCTATTTCTGGTTGTGGGTATCTATAATCGCAATCACCAAGACATGATTCTAAAACTCTTACTTTTTTATAGTAATTTTCTATCAATAAGTCCTACTTTCGCCATTGTATAAGAATCACACATGTCATAAGCTTCGTTTCTAATGTTATCTTTTGTATTTTTTAACCAAAAAATTTGTGGTTCTAATTTTACAACTTCTTTGAATACTTCTTTTTTGATGTCAAGACCTCTTGCATATGATCTACTATATGCTAATCTTCTTGCAGAAGATGCTGGATAATAAGTTGGCTTTATATTCTTTAATTCATACATCATATAACTAACAATACCATTAAATCTAGCTAATGTAGTTATAACACTAGCAGAAGAAAAACCTTCATGAAATTTCTTAGAAATATCTTCTATATAAATATATTTTATATCATAATCTCTTAAAATATCTTCAAGCATAAATTTCAAAAATCTTGCTTTTTCTAAAAGATCTTCAAATCCACCAATTGATATGAATCCTATTCTTTCTAGTTTTCCTTTAATATCTAATATTGTATATCCTACAACAGAAGTACTAACGTCTAATCCGAGAATCATTTATCACCCGTTATACTTGTTTCTACTAAAAATTTAGCATCAATTTTATTTTGCTTATCTGTCTCGTCTAAATCTCTTAATAATTTATTATAATTTTCTGATGTTAATAAATTAGCTTTTTTACTTGTTATTGTATTAGTCTGAAGTCTTTGAATAACTCCAGCTAATCTAACAAGTATTTCACTATTTTTATTAGCTGTTTGTAATAAAAAATTTGCTTTATCCATAAGGAATATAGCATCAGGACTACCATCAAGAATTTTTTGTTTTACTAATTCGTATATTTGTAAAGCTTCTTCTCTATCTTTAACAGCATTTTCATAAACTTTTTTCAAAACAGTATTAACATCATCATTTGTATATCCAGTTACTTCATTCATTCTGGTCCTCTATTTGCGCCTGTTCTTACTATTCCTAAAAATGCTTTTTCTTCATCTTCGACATCGTCTGTATAAACATAATTTTTATATTCATCATATTTTGTTAAATATGAATCTAATTGAGTTTTTACATTTTTACATTGTGTCATAACATCAAAAAATATTTCATCATAAACCATTATATTAGAATTAGTTATTCTATCTATAGATGATTTAAACCCATTTATATCATCATTAAAATTTATTATAAATTTTTCTAAATCATTAATTTTTTGATTAAATTTATAAGCAACAAAAGATGCTATTGCTGTTGCTAAACCAAATAACACTGTTAATGTTATTAATATCCACATATTAAACCTCGTCTAAAAATGCTACTTTTAAGTCTGCAAAATGCAACATATGAGATAATTTACTCATTTTATATTTAAAACATATATTTTCATCTGTATAAATGCTATCATGAGCTAATATTGCTAAATATTCATCATCAGTTAAATCAATACCATAATGAGATAACAATCTAACACTTCTCTGAGCATGAGTTAAACCATCTCTAATGATAGGATTTTTAATATACATCTTTCCTAATTTATCTTTATGCCATTGACTATCATTATCTATGTAAACATCTTCACCTTTTACAGTAGTTGCTTTTCCTAAATCGTGAAATAAAGCACAAATTATAGCAGATTCTAAATTTACATCTTTATACCATATAGAGCATATTTCTAACATGCTCTTAGCAACTAAAATTGTATGTTTTATTAATCCACCAGCAAAAGCGCTATGTTTATTTAAATCTCCTGAAGCTGGAGCTGTATAAAATTGAGTTCCAATTTTTTCTAACATCTGTAAAATCTTTTCTTTTCTATCAGATATTATATATTTTTCTATTAATTTTACTACTATTGCTGCATTATCAGCTATTTCTTGTTCAGTTAACATTTATAACCCTTTCTCTTATTGTTTTACTTGCATTATATAAACTTTCAAAAGTACCAGCATCAATCCAATCTCCTTTTATTACACCATATGTAGTATGTCCTCTTTTCATTAACTCATTATTTAAATCAGTTATTTCGTATTCTCCTCTTCCTGATGGTTGTAATTTATCAATAATTTCAAAAGCTATTGGAGAATAAAAATATAGACCAACAACAGCATAATTTGATTTTGGTTCTTTTGGTTTTTCTTCTATTTTGATTAAGTGATTATTATCATCGAACACTGGTACTCCGAATCTTTCTGGATCATTTACTTCTTTGAAGAAAAACATAGCTTCTAATTCATCTATTCTTTTAAAAGAAGGAGGTCCAAAATGACTATTTTCAAAAATATTATCTCCTAATATAACCGCAAACTTATCTTTTCCAACAAAATTTCTTGCTAATGAAACAGCATTTGCAATTCCAATTGGTTTACTTTGATATCTATATGTTAAATCTACTCCTAAATCTTCTCCATCTTTTAACAAATTTATTACGTCTCCAATGCTATTACCACCAACTATAATTAAAATTTCAGTTATCCCAAGTTCTTTTAATGTATTAATAGGATAATAAATCATTGGTTTGTTATAAATAGGCAGGATATTTTTATTTACAACCCTTGTAAGAGGATCAAGTCTTGTACCAAGACCTCCACTAATGACTACGCCTTTCAATGTTCACCTTACCATTCCCAAAAATTACCAAAGATATTCTTTGGAATTGTTGTTTTAGTTAATTGTTCGATATAATCATCTGGCAATGTAGATTTTATATCTGGTTTTGTTGTATATCTCTGCTCTACTGGTCTTTTAAACATATCTTCTGGCTTCTTTTCTATACCAGTATCTTTTTCTATTGTTTGGACTTTATATCCAATTTTGTTTAATCTTATCATCTTTTCTGGCTTATATGTTCTATAAGCAAAGCTCAAATTATAATTTTTTATTTGTCTATCATAGAAATATTTAGGATTATCTATCATATGAATATTATATAATTCATTTCCTAATATAACTTTAAGATATGCTATTTGAGCAGCAGAAAGATAATGCAAATTTATACCATGCACTAAATTTCTATATAAATTTAGAAATAACACAACAGGCCTTTGATCTGTCCCTGACATATAGTTAAAAGTAACAATATCTCCTCGTGTTAATTGACTTACTTCTATTTTTTCTACCATGTTATTTATCCCATATTATAATAAAATCACAAGATAATTTTTTACATATTTCATTTTCTCTATCTAAATCTTCAAAAACTTTTTTATCATGTGCTTTCTCATATACTTCATAGACTGTATTAGTTTCTTTACAATATCCATCAACAACATAAACTGAGATTTGATATTGTCTTAAAATTTTACAATTATCTTTTACTTCTTGTTCATCTAATAATTGCTTTTCATGTTTACCAATTTGATACCAGGCTCCAGACTCTATATTTTGTCTTATTCGCGACTCTTTTAATCTTTGTCTAATCTCTGGTCTTTTTGAAACATTTTTATCACCTAATTTATTGTCTGCCATTTTTTTAATTCTACTATCTATTTGTTTTGTCAAACCTTTCATCCATGATTTATGTCCTTTTCGACCTATAATTTTTTTATTTTTAAATTGTTTGCTAACTCTATTTCTTTCTTTTTGTGTCCAAATATGATTATGATTTTTATTAGAGATTTGACAGCTTTTTGAACAAAATTTTTGATTTTCACGCCGCCATTTAAATGGCTCTTTACACCATAAACAAAATTTTACTTTTTCAGCCATTTTCAATCATCTCTATAAATTCTTTATATTTTTTAATTCTTGGACCTTCCCAATCTTGATTCCAAGTTCTATCCATACAAACTGCTAATCTATTTGTTTTTGCAAATTCTTCTAAATTTTTTGTTGAATCATCTAATAAAACATCTACATTAACTTTAAATTTTTCTGATTCAAAAATCAATTTATCATATTCTATTTCATTATTTTTCAACCATTCTAATGTATATAATTTTGTTTCTTCATTTGGTTGACTTGTAACAATAATAATTTTATGACCAGATTCTTTTAATAATTCCATAAATTCTGCAGCTTGTGGATATTGATTTGCTTTCAAATATATTTCTTTTGCATGTTCTTTAAATGCAAAATCATAAATTTTTCCACCAATAGGAAACCAACTTTTTAGATCATATTGAGTTCTATCTAAAATTTCATGATCTGGATAGTGTTTTTTGTATACTTCTTCAACCATTCCCATAAAATTTCTTAAGACACCATCAACATCAATTCCTAGTTTCTTCTTCTTCACTATTATTTTCTTTCTTATTATTGTCTATATATTGCGGTATAGTATCTTTTAATGGATGTTTCTTATAATTCATACCAGAATGATCTGTAGCATAAATTATAGCATCAGATTCCATTGGTAAAATATCATGAAATGCTTCATAAAAATCATCATCATTTAATGGCTTTATTCTATCTATTAATTTCTTTAATTCAATAGAATCTTCTTGATTATGTGTTGCCATTTCTAATTCTGGAATATTTTTTTGCATAAAATGTCTAAATTCATGCATAAAACTCCATTTTATTTGTCTTAATGTAGTCTTTGGAATTATTTTAATATGCATAGTATTTTCATCTGGAACGAATTTACTATGCTCAAAATGATCTTGTTCTTCATCGTATTCAGATATAGACACTATAACATGAATAGGATATCTATCTTTAGGTATTCTATCAATATCTCTTTTTATTTCTTTAATCCATTTATTAAATGGAATTTTTAATCCAGACTCATTTTTTATTTCAAGATATTTCATTCTATTTTACCTGGTTTTAGAGTGAAATTTTCGTCACTTTTAAATGCTGGCAATTCTAACAAACCTTTTGCAAAATTTTCTGCTTTCCAAGCTACTAATTCATTTATTTGTTTATTTGTTTCAAGCTTTTTTGGCAATTCAAATCTTATAACATATCCATATTTATTAAATGACTTATCTGCTGTTTGAAATGATTTATGAGAAACATCACTTGGTGTCGGATCATCTTCATTTTCTTCTGATCCTCTAATAAAAATACTTCTATAGTGTTTTTGATTTAAATAAGCTATTTTTGGTTCTCCCCAATCCCAAAGTGGATATGCTCTAAAAAATGTTGGATTATTTTCTATCTTCTTTTTAAGTGTTTCTACTTGATCAAACACATAGCTTTTACCAAATTTTTTACCAACATCTTTCAAAAACGCTAATATATTTTCTGGAGCTTCTAGATAGTCTTTATATCGATCTCTTTTATATTGAACTGGTTTATGTTTATTAACAAATTGTTGAGTTGGTATAAAATAGAAAAATACTTCAAATTCTAAAGTATATGGTTTTGGACCCTTATTCAATACATATCCGTGTATTGTAACATCTTTCTTTATTGGTCTAACTACTGTAACATAATCTGCTTCTTCTTTTTCTCTTTTATCAGATAATTTTTTATAAGCAGAAGTGTCTAATGGATTCTCAAATTTAGTAGTATCATCATCTTTATCAATATAGCTTTTAATGCTTGGTTGTGGTATATCTTTTTCGTCTCCTGGGTCATATTCATCTTTTGGTAACTCTGGAGATTCTACATCATCTTCTTCGTCGTCATCTTTAACTTGTTCAAACAAATATTTCGGCAATAATTTCTTTAAACTAAATTTAGCCATTTCTATACTCTTCAATAAATTTCATTAATTCATCACCCGGACAAACTGGTTTATCTTGCAATTCTCTATGTCCATAGATTTCTTTATTCGTTACTCTAGTTAATAATTCTTTTGTAAGATAATCTAATAATTTCTTAAGGCTATCTAATTGATCTTTATTTGGTTTTTTATTTTTACCTTTATGTTTTGCGTCTACAGAATCAAAATCACCTTGTAACATTATTCCAATAGAAACTGTATTATAATTTTTAACATGCCACGTAACATCATCTAATTCATTACATTGACATATTTCACCATTTTTTCTTATAGCAAAATGATAACAAATATGCGGAGCACCATTTTTATCTAAATGATTATCTTCTGCTGGAGTTATATGATAATTATTTACAGATTCTATAGTTCCATCTGCTAATTCTTGATGAACTACAATCTTACTTATCTTAGATATAATTCTTTTATTCCATCGTCTTTTTGGATCTTTGTTATATGGAAGAATTTTTATTAAATCTTTAATGTCTAATTTCAATGGGGTCCGTCCTTTTCATCATCTGAAACTTCAATATCAGTGATATTTTGCGAAAGCAAATTCAACTTTGTTACTATATATTGTTTTCCAATTATATATCCAAGCAATGAAAGACCAACTGTCCACCAAGCAAGTGGAAGGCCTGCAATTACAACAATATCATGAGTCATCAACGAATCTCTAACTATCCAGCAAGTTAAATAGAACCAAACTATAAATGATGTTCTACCTAAACTAAATTTCTGTCCATTATGACTTTCATAAAATATGTCAGTTAACAGCTTGGTTATCGCTCGAAATAGATGAGTCAACCAATGGAATCTCACTTTGCTCTTTAATGTCATTGTTTTCCTCTTTTATATCAACATATTTTGCATCAATTATATGTTGACAAAAATAATAGATACCATCTTTATGCAAAACAACATTAGAACCTGTATTAAATTTTATCTTTTCGACTAATTCTTTATTATCAAAGACTTTATATCTTCTATTTATTACAAATTTTTCGTTATTAAAATCAATAATTTCTATCATAAATAAATATTGTTTTATACATCATGAATAACTGCTCTTCCCTCTTGCCGTTCCCAGTTTCGATCTTTTCTGATCTTATCATTTATGCTATTAGCAGCTTTAGCTAATTCATCTGGAAATATAGGCTCTGCAAACTGAATAAAGTTATTAGAATCTTTTGGTAAGCAGTGGCCTCCAAATCCAAAATCTCCATCCCAACCAGGAACTACAGTATGTGATTCTCCAATTCTTGGATCAAAAAACATGATTTGTTTGACTTCGTCAAAATCTGCTCCGAGACCTTTAGAGACAAAATAATATTCGTTGAATAACGCTACTTTAACTGCAAAATACGTATTCATGAAATATTTACTCAGCTCTGAATTAATAGTTTTTGTATGAAACATTCCTTCGCATTTCATTAATCCTCTATTATAAGCTCCAATAAAAATATCTTCTATTTGTTTCTTATAATATTCAGACATTGATTTTTCATACATTTCACTATCATGCCCAAGAACTATAGCTTTTCCACTTTTAAAATCTTCTACAGCTGTTTTTTCTGTTAAAAATTCTGGCATGTGAAATAAACAAACTTTATATTTTCCTGCTAAATATTTTGTAGTTCCAGGAGTTATAGTTGATCTTATAATAACTGGAGCCATTTGTCTAAGTTTTTCTATTTGAGATACAACAGTTTCTACAATAGAAAAATCACATGTTTTATTAGACATCTTCATTGGTGTTGGAACACAAACGAAAATTATATCTGAATTTTTTACTGTATCTTCAAAAGTGTGAGTTGATAATGCAGGATTTTTATCATACATTTTAAAATCTACAAAACTTTCTAAAACTGTCTTTAATGTACCGCCGAGAAATCCAGCGCCAATGCAACCTATAGTCATAATGATTACCTTTCTTTATATTTGTTTAAGTAATTATCTACTGCAATTGAAACAATTTCTGCTTCATGATCTATATGATAGTAAGATAAATTTGGTGTTTTAGAAAATTCTTTTTTGAGTTCTTCTACTAACAACAATATGTCGACGTTATTATTTTGTCTATATAATCTTGCTATAGCAGGTAACAAGCATTGTAGAACTTGTTTTTCTAAAATATCTTTGTATTCTATTAAAAAATTACGAGCTTCATCTAATTTATTTGATAATTCTATTTTTTGATTATCATCTAAATCTTTTAGTAAACCAGTTTTTTCCCAAGTTATATATTTTTCGATCATATTCTATTTATATTTTGTCAAAACGTCTAGTAAATTTTTATAAAAAATCATCAATTTTGCTATATATTCATCTTCTTCTAAATTTGTATCTTTAAAGATTGTTATATTATAAGCTTTAACATTAGTAGAATTTAATTCGTTAAAAGAATCTTCATGTCCACTAAAAACTAATTCTCCATAAGGATGTTTATTTTTTAATATTTCGTTCAAATCACGAACAAAATCATAAGATCTATTATCATAAGTTAATATGATAAATCTTATATTATTAGCTTTATTATTAATTCTAGAGAGTCTAGAAAAGCCCATATTACCCCAGCTTTTTCTAACTTTGTCAATTTGTTTATTCAATTCACTGTATTTGTTCATCTTCTTTTGGAACCAATTCTGGTATTTTCATACCTTTTTCTTCTTTCCACTTTATTTCAAAAAGACTTAAAAGTTTGTCTACATTATATTCACATTGTTCTTTTACTAAAATGAAAAATGTTTCAAAACTAGCTCTAGTAGAATTTATAGATGCTAAAATAGCAGCAATTTTCATACAAACATTAAAATCTTCATTCCCATCAAGTTCATTTTCGGCAACTCCTTGTAAAAGAGTCCTTTTTGTGGTATATAATTCTCTTAATTGTTTTATGAAATTTTCTAATTTTTTTAATTCAATTTCTTTTTGATTTTCTTCCATTTTTATCTTTCTAAAAAAATAGGGAAACGTGTAATCGTAATCAAATTTTTAGTTGTTTAGACTTTTAGGAGAGTTTGATTACAATACAAATTTCCCTATTGTTATGTAAAAAGAGGATCAACTTCCTCTTGTTCACTAGATTGCTTTAGTATTTTCTTAATTATAAATATTGATGCTACACTTAACAAAGCAACTATTATAATACCTTTTTTCATTTAATTATCTTTTAATTTAGACCAAAATTCAAATACTTTATTAACATATTGCCAATTTCTAGGCGGTTTGTTATTTTTATAATCTTCTTTTATAGCAACTGGTCCTGCTTGATAAGCTGCTATACCATATAATATGTTTCCATGAAATATATTAGTGTAATCTTTTAACACAGAACATGACGTGAATCCATTAATTATAGGATTCATCAAACTATCTGCTGTTAATTTTGGATTTATTCCTTTAGCTGTTGGCAGATGAACTTGTCCTAAGCTAAAAGCTTTTCCACCATCTCCTTTAGCATTTGGATCCATTTTACTTTCTACCATCCATATACTATAAGGAATTTTCCAATCAAGTGTGTCTCTTCTCCCTGCTTCTTTTGCTAATTCATAGTAAAGTTTTTCTTGTAATGATGCTTTTGTTGAATCTAAAACTTTAATTTGATTTACTAATGAATAAAAATCTTGTCTATTTATAGTGTTTTCTTTTTTTGTTTCTGCATTAGGATTATATATAATAGCAAATCCAATTATAAATGCAATACTAAATAATCCTGCAAGAAATGTCTTTATCTTACTCATTAATTTCTCCTATGTTAGTGTGTAGATAAGATAAATATAGAAAAAATCAATTTAATGACTCTTTGAAACTTTCTATATAGAAAGCTAAAGCATTTTCGACCACTCTAAGTACATCTTCGTCAACATTATCAAATTTTATTTCATTAGTTATTGAAACATATTTCAACGCATTATGCAATTTACCTTTTTGATCTAATGGTAAATTTTCATAAACATTAATCATTTTTTGTGTGTCATCTTTCTTAAAACTTTTTACACCAAGAATAAATTTATTAAGTTTTGGATGCAAAGAAACAAATAACAAAAATTGTCTTGGTGTCTTTGAAGACTTATGTAATAAAATTGCATGATTTTCTTCGTCTTCTACAAGCACGTCTGAAAATTTTGATAGTAAAATGTCTTTATAAGTTTTAAGTCTAGTTGCTAATTCTTCTTCACTGACTATCGGCTTTGCCATGTAACTTCCTTTCAAAATATTTTTTGTATATTTCTGATTGAAACTGATTTAAATCTACTTTATCTGTTTCTTTTCTTTTTATTTGTAGTTGATACTTCATTACTAATAGTAAATCATTCCAATATGGATTTAATTTACGTTCTTTAAAAATATTTATATATTTTTCTGGGTGGAAAAGATCGTCAAAGCTTTTAAATGTTTCTTCTGCATTATTTAATCCACCAATCATTTTTGGCATTTCATATGTATCAAAATTAACATTATCAATAATTCTTTTTGCTTTTTCTATATCTTTTTCATATAAATGAAAACTTCCAGCAATATGATTATATTCTCCTAATTCACAATTTAATTCATTTGCTATTAATTCTTGAATCATTGTAAATGAAAATACATCTATAACATGTCCAAGCATAGCATCATTACTTCTCATATAAACATTCATATTTAATTTATTATCTCTTATCATAAAATGAAACATTACTGTACAAGGAACGTCTTTAGTCTTAACATAATCTTTTGTAGGATCAAATATAGTCATTATTGCTTGCCTTGAATCTTTATCTGTTTTTAATTTGTGTATAACTTCTTGAAATTGATCTATTTTATATTCTATCGGAGTATCGCTAAGTTTTAATTCCCATTTATCCATATATGATAATGATCTTAATCTTGGTCCATAAGCCCCTCTAAATACTTTTCCATCATCGCTAAATTGTTTTATGTTTGGAGTTAATGCAGCTAACATTTCGACTCTATCGTCTCCGATAACCATAGATAAAAATTCTAATATATTAAAACCAAGATTGATATTTCTTACTTCATTATAGATTATTCTATTTCTAGGATTCTTTAAAGTAAAACAAAAAGGAGATAACTCAATAGTCTTTAACCCTCTTGGCTCTACTATTGTTCCTTTATCTAAGAGTAATTTTAAAGAAGATTGATAACCATAATCAAATATTTCATGTTCAATTGTATACATTATTTCTTTTCATAAAAAATATGTCCACAACTATCACAAGTTTTAAATCCATTTATTAAAATTGATTGTTTTTTATAAGCTTCACTTAATTTTAAATTTAATTCATTAAGTAAATCATAATCATCTTTAAACTTTTCTGTTAAAGCTTTTTGAGCTTTTTCTTCTTCTTTCCATAATCTTCTATCTACTGTATTATACTTCTTATTTAATTTAAGAATTTCATTTCCTAATGATTTATATTCTTCTTTTTGAGCTTTTGTTAAATTTACTTTTTCCATTGTTTACCTCAATTTAAGTTCTGATTCGTGAAATGTTCCTAATTTATTACCATTTTTATCTTCAAGTTCTACAGTACCATCTCTATTAACTTTTTTAACTTCTCCTATAACTTTTGCAGTTACAAAAGATGTTACATCGACTCTTTTTTCTACTAAATCACCTTTTTTAAGTTTATTCATTATATATTTCTTTTAGCCTTTCTGTTATTTCTTTTACTTGTTTGTTTAAATCTTGATCAGTTGTATCTAAATATATATGCTTACATTTAGTAACTATAAAAAATTGAGTATAATTAAATTTTAACATATTATATTTATCAATATCAAATCTTTCATCTTTTTCTTCATTATTAACTTTTTCGCAATAAACAATCGTAGTATTTAAATTAGAAAACATTTTATCAAGTTTTCCTATTAAATCTAAATCTACATTCCTATTAAACGTTTTACCATAAGCATATTCAGAAGGATATCCTCTATCTATAATCATTGAATATCCAGTTTGTCTTAATAATTCTGCTAAAAATGGTTGATCAAATTTTGTTGCTAATTCATATTCTGATTTATCCCAGTAATCATGAGCCGTAAACTTAAAATATGGTATATCTAAGACTTTAGATAATTCTTTAGCAATTGTGCTTTTTCCTACTTTGTCCGGGCCCTCCATCAAAATTATTTTCTGCTTATTTTGCACTCTTAATCTCCTCAAGTTTCTTATTAAATCTATCAGTTAATTCTAAATCTTTATTTTCTTTCATCAAAAACAAATCATCAAAAGTTACTTGTTCAAAATCATTTTCTGTTAAAATCTTAAACTTTTTTCCAAATTTCTTTTTTGCTGCATTAGTTTTAACTTTAATCTCTTTGATATTAAGCATTTTAGAATTTTTTATTTCTATATATAAATCTTCATCTATTAAATAAAAATCTGGATAATATGTTCTATCTTTTTTATTAACTTTATATTTGATTCCGTGTTTGCTAAGTTCACCAGTTTCAAAATTTATGCTATTGTCAATTAAATATTTTAAGTATGCAAGCTCCATTAAACTTCTAAAAAAATGTCCTTTATATCGTCCAGTCCATCCTTTACCAGCTTTAATTGACGGTGGTTTACCATACATAGGATTATTTTTTCCACTATTAGCTATTGACAATTTTAATTTTATATCTTTAGCTTTTTTAATACCATATTGTGATTCTAACGTTCCTAATCTTGGATTATCACCAAAACCATGCGTATACTTTGCGCCATAATTTGGATTACCTTTTCCAGAAAATCGTATCGATATTTCATTTTTTCTTTTCTCAGCTTTATTTGGTGATATTTCTTCAAACGTGTGTCCTTTGCAAACTTTTGCTGCATTCTTTATCATTTTTTCATGAATTTCTGGCATGTTTTCATATCGCCATTTATTAGAACAATGTTTGTCACAAAATCTCCATTTAGCTTTTTTCTTTCCACACCATTCACATTTATTCATTTTTCAATCTCCATAATGATAAATATATCGAAGGTCTTGATAAAGCTATATATTTTCTATAAATTCATTGAATTTTTTAGCTGCTGATGCTACAACTTGATCCATATCATAATACTTATATTGTGCTAATCTACCTACAAAAATAACATTCTTTAAATCTTTAGTTAATTCTTCGTATTTATTATATATTTCTATATTTCTTTGATCTCTTATTGGATAAGAAGGATTTTCTCCTTCATCTTCTTTTGAATATTCTTTAGATATAAATGTCTTATCAAATCTCTTTTCTGGAGTGAAATATTTGTGCTCAATTATTCTTGTCCAAGGAAAATCCATATCTGCATAATTCATAATTGAAGTTCCTTGATAATCTCCATCATGTATTTCTGTGCTCCAATAAGAAGACCTATAATCTAATTTTTCAAATTGTCTATCAAAATATTCATCAATTGGTCCAGTATATATAATATAATCAAATTTCGATGATTTGTAAACTGAAAAATTAGTTTCTAATTCTATTTTTATCTTTGGATGATCTAACATGTATTTTATCATTTCGGTATAACCAGTAGATGGAATACCTTGATATTTAGCATTGTTAAAATATGTATCATCATAATTAAATCTAACTGGCAGTCTTTTTATAATAGATATTGGCAAATCTTTACATTTTCTTCCCCATTGTTTTTCAGTATAAAATCTATAAAACACATGATACATGTTATTACCAACAATAGAAATAGCATATTCTTCAAAATTCTTTGGTTCTACTAATCCAATTCTATCACAATCTTCTTTTGCAACTTTCTTTATAAATTCTTCAGCTTCTTTTGGAGTAAAAGTAGCGTTATATAATTGATTTATTGTATGAAGATTAATTGGTAAAGAAAATATCTCGTTAAAAGAATTAACTTTTGCTCTATGTTTATATTCATTAAAATGAGTAAATCTATTTAAATAATTCCAAACACCATCATCATTTGTATGAAATATATGAGGACCATAAGCGTGTACATCTATTCCAGTTATCTGATCTTTATAATTAAAACAATTACCAGCTATATGTTTTTTCTTGTCTATAACAAGAATTTCACAATCTACTTTTTCTGCAAGTAAATTTGCAAACACAGAACCCGCCAAACCCGCTCCAACAATTAATATCTTTTTCAATTTTTATCCCAAATTATAATAAAATTACATTTTAATTCTTTTTGTATCTCTTTTTGTCGTTTTTTATCTCGTTTTTTCTTTCCTTCATGTCATTTTTCATACACTTCATAAATTGTATTCGTTTCATGGCAATAACCATCAACTGTGTAACCTAACCCTTTTACTAAAAATTGTCTTTTTATCTTACAATTATCAATTTTTTCTTGTTCATTTAACAATTGCTTTTCGTTTTTGCCTAATTGAGAATAAAAACCATCTTTCTTAATTTGTTTTACTCTTATAAGTCTATTCTTTTTGGATATTTCTGCTAATATTTTATTGTTATCTTTTGTTAAATTTTTATTCCAAATTTTTATTTCATTATTTTTATATTTTTCTTTTAATGTCTTTTTTATCTTTGACTTAGTTTTTTCATTATGCCATTCATTACCATTTTTTAATCTTGTTTTCACAGCTTTATTAATAGAATCATTGTCTACTTTTTTTAGACCTTTATTCCACGGAATACAGCCTTTTTTAAATCTACCAGAGGCTTTATACCCTATAGCTTTCTTCATTTATTTAAAACATCCTCTATATGATCTACAAAAAATCTTGCATCAAATGAAAACAAATTTTCTGCTTGATCCCAAATTCTATCATTTCTATAATAATCATTATTTTTTAATTCATCTACTACTTTCATAAGTTCATATGAATCTTTAACTTTTAATGGTATATAACATTGTGGGTCATGATGTTCATTAAACGCAACTGGAACTGATCCAAACATTATAGCTTCTGCTGGTCTTGGTGTAGTAAATCCGTGTCTAAAGTAATCTCTTTTGCCAAGCAAAGGAACGCATACAGCATCTCTATAAACATCATGAAAATCTTTTGTTGTTATTCTTTTATTGAAAACTATGCCGGGCCATCTTTGTTCTGCTTCGGCTAATTTATCTGGATAATCTCTCCAATTACCATAAAAATGAACTTTACCATGTCTTTCTTTTGCATAAGGTTTTATATATTGATCTATTACGTCATCTCTTTCATATCTTGAGCCTATATACACTAACTCTTTATCTGCAGACCATTTTTCTGTTCGAAATTGTACTAAATCTTCATATAAACAAGGAGCATTTACAGAAGTCCTATGTATATATTGATGCATTGGATCAAATGCAGTTTCAAATATTGCATCAGGACACCAATCTTTTTCATCTTTATACGTTAATTTATGATCTAAATCCCATAAAATTATTTTTGTTCCAGCTTCTTTGTAATGATGAAGCAATCTTTCTTGTATAAATAAATCAGGTTGATATCTTAAATCAAATTTTCCATTTTCAATTGGGTATATAAATCCATCAGCTAAACAATTTCTTCCTGGTATTGGAAAACGCCATTCAACTAATAGAATGTCTAACTCTGGCAGATTTAATCCTTCTTTTTCAAAGAAATCATATTTTTTAGTTTTACTATAAGCATTCCATCTTTTTTCTTGAGAGAAAGCTTTGAAAGCATCTTTTCCATATAGTTCAACGGCCTCGAAATCCCTATCAGGTTGTAGTTGCCACACTTCATAATTACGTTTTAGCAATTCATGTATAAGAGCGTAAGAAAAAGTTGCATTACCACAAGGTGTAGATATCTCTTCTCCGTCTTTTATTTTGTAATCACTTGTGAATCCCCAAAAGCTGTATCCCAAACGAAATCTTTTATTCATTTATGTCCCAAATTATAATAAATTTGCATTTAAGTTCTTTTTGTATCTCTTTTTGACGTTTTTTATCGTGTTTCTCATTTTTTAAGTGAGCCGACTCATATATTTCATAAATAGTATTAGTTTCTTGGCAATAACCGTCTACAACATAACCTTGATGTTTATCTGTTTCATTCATATTAAAACCTTTCTAAATTTATAGTATAATATAATACATTTTTCGTTAAAAGTAAATATTTCGTTTTATTTTTTAAATACTTCATTCAACATATTTTCGAAAATTGTGTCTACTTTCAATTTTCTAAATATTTTTCTTTGTTCTTCTATCATATCTTGCTTTTGTTCAAAAGACTGTGATTTAAATTCTTCTAATTTTTTGAATACATCTTCTTTACATGAAACTATATTATCTTTTAAAATATATTCTTCGATTGTATTAATAGCCTTATCTGCCAATAACGGACAACCAACCATTACAGCTTCATGAAATCCACCAGTTATATGACCATAATCTTCAGCCCATTTTGGTATAACTTTGCATGTTGCTAAAGCTTTATTTAATGTATCAAATCCCCAGTATTGAGCTATAGGACCTTTTAATACATCTTTTGAATATTTTTCTGCGTATTTTTTAGTATTTAACCATTTTTCCCAATTACCATATATTTCAACTTTATATTCTGGATATGTAGTTGCAAAATTGAAAAAGAATTCAATCATTTTTTCTCTTCTATCATAATCATGACCAATATAAACATAATCGTGAGTTCTATTATAAGCTGGAATTAATTGCCATTCTTTAGATTCGTCATATGGTAAAGGAAAGAATAATTGATTTGGAAAATTCTTTTTCTTATATCTTGTCGCAACATATATATCTTTTGCTATATCAAATCCTAAAGCATGTGAAAATCTTGGTAATATCTTTTCTGTATGGTTATCATCATCTAATAATATAACTGGAATCTTATCTTTATAAGCTAACATAAGCATTAATTTATATGTAAAAATAGGAAATAAAGGATATCCAGCATTATCGATTATCAATAAATCTAATTTTGGCCATTTATATTTTTTAACATCTTTTTGTAATTTGATCCAAGATTCTTCTAAATTTATAGAACCGTCTAATGAAACCCATTGTATTTTAAAATTGCTTGGACTAAAAAATGTAGATTTAGATAAACAATCAAATATTTTTCCTTTATGCCAAGCTCTTTTATCATTCATTACAACTATTTCATGACCCGTTCTATTAAGATAATCTAATTGTAACTCTCTATACCAAATCGAAGATTCTATTTTTCCGTTCTTTTGAACAGTGTTGCCCTCGTCTCTAGAGAGAGCGCCATATGTATAATATCCTATGACCATTGATACCATCCGAATATGTTAGAAATTAAAAAAACTACCCATAATGTTATGCTTGCTTTTTCTTTTTTGTCCATAAAATAACTTATCCATAAAAAATTACTTAATATCCATACTGGCCAACAATATATGATTTTATAAGCATTTAAAATTATACCAATTATAGACAATCCTGTTGCTATCCAATCTATTGTTATGTCCATATTAACCTTTCTGATATACAAAATAATCACCTGCAAGATTAAAACCAAAATCGCTTTTATCTAATTGAGTTAAAACTATGTTTCCTTTTACTAAAACGTTTGGTTTCCATTGATTTCCCCAAACTATAAATGATAAAGTGTCTATACCATCATCTAATCTAGCTATATAATAAGGTTTGTTATTTTTAGTTGTTTTTTGAACAACATCTACAACTTTACCGTATACCATATCGTCTTTAGATTCCCATTCAGATACTTTTTTAAAACCATATTTATCTAATTCACTTCCAGAAAATGTAGAAATACCAGTTATATCATAATACCATTTCTCTTTTTCTACTTCATTTGGTTCTGGAATGCTAATAGATCTATCAACTTTTTTTCCGTTAGCTAGCCAATATAACAATAGATTTCTATTATACTCTAAGCTATCTAAAGCACCTGTTTTCATTAAACAATCTACAACTTTTTTATTTACTTTGCTCCATTTTATTTTTGATGCAAAAAATTCTTCCATTGTATTGAATGGACGATTATTCTTTATTTCTTCCCAAGCTTTCTCTCCAAATGATTTTATTACTTTTAATCCAATTCTAATTTTTCCATCATCTATCTTAAAATTAAAATCTGACTTATTTATATCTAGCGGAAGTATTTCAATGCCATTTCTTTGAATTAATTTTATATAATGAGGAACTTCGTCAACACCAGCTAATGTCAAAAGACTTGTATAATACTCTAATGGATAATAATTTTTAAGATATAATGTTTGTATAGCCAAATATGCATATGAAAAACTGTGAGAATTTGAAACGCAGATGTCATTAGCAAAAAACCAATGATTAGGATTTTCTAATTCTAAATCATAAGTTGGATGTGTACCGGCTTCTTCTATTTCTATTATTTTTTCGTATTTAGTCATTTTAATAATTTTTCATATACAAATTTTTATTTTTTTAATACTAATTTTGGAACTTTTATGCCATTTTCTTCTTTCCACTTTACATCAAACATTTCTAAAAACACATCTGCATTATAAGAACAATTTTTTGCTTCAATAGCAAATGTTTGAAACGCTATTTTGTTAGAGTTTGCTGTTGCTAAAGTAGATGCAATTTTCATACAAATATTAAAATCTTCATTTTCGTATAATTTATCTTCTGCGACGTTGTTTAAAAATTTTCGTTTTAAATCATACATATCTCTTAAATTTTTGATAAAAACATCTATTTTTTCTTTATTATATGCGTCTGGTCGTTGATAACTATTATTTTTACTATTATTAATGTTAATAATAATTTGTGCTATAGAATAAAATAAAAGACCAGCAAATACGCAAATCATTAAAAACATGCTATCAAATATTGCTGCAAGAAACAACAATAGTATTCCTTGTATATATACAATTGAATAGTTGTTAGTCATATTAAAACCTTTCTAAATTATTAGTATAATATAATACATTTTTCGTTCAAAGTAAACAATTATTCATATTTTTTAATATTTTCAAGAAGTTTAGTAAGATGTCTTTCATATTCGTCATACACTTTTTGATTAACTTCTTCAATTGGAATTTTTAATTGTTCAGATGCTAAAGCTACAAGCATATCTTTTATTGCAAAAATACAAGCTAACAAATGTGCATTAATTTCATCTGGTGATTGTGTGTTAAAATTTATATTAATTTCATTTTGCGTTGACATTAGCGTTTCCTTTTATTTTGTTTATCACTTCTTCTTTATTGTTTTTGAAATCGCTTTCCCAAATTCTTATCACAATATAATTTTGATTTTTTAAATAACTATCTTTACGTTTTTGATTTTTTACATTTTTATTTTGAACTTCTGACAATCGTGTGTGGCCTCTTTTTTTCATCCATTCTGGATTTGCATGCCAATAATCACCGTCAAATTCTATACAAATATTTGGCTCTATGAATACATCTACTGTATAATATCCTATTTGTTTATTTAATTCTGCATTATTATAAAATGACTTTATGTATTCATAAAATTCTAATTGAACTTTGCTCGTTTTACTAAACTCGCCATTTGCAATTCTTGCAGATGTTTTTGCTCTTTGAATATTTTTTGACTCTTCTGTGTGCTTATGACCGGTATGACCATGAACTTTTCTTTTTTTAGCACTATTTGATAATCTTTTTCTTAATTCTGTTGCTTTTTCATCTCCCATTATTTGCTCTAATGTTCCTCTTTTTTTACCTTTAAGAGCTTTTCTTATGTTTTCTCCCCATTGTTCTTTATCTTTAACTTTATGAACAGGATTATTTTCTCCCATTCTATCTTCTGACATTTGTTTAAGAGTTTCATTTGTTTCTTTCGTTAATCCAGTGTTCCAAGGCTTATTTCCTTTTTTCCATGTATATGGAGGCTTTTTATCTTTCCAAGGATATGGGCTACCTTTTTCATTTGTTTTCCATTTTTCATTGTATTCTTTGATAGTTAGATTATGCTTTCTTAAATGTTTCCAAGTCAAAAACTTATACTCATTATTACATTCTAAACATTTTGACATTTATTTCTCCATTTTAAGTAAATGTATGTATATTATTAAATATAGAGAAGTTTTAATAAAAGTCATGCTATAGTTAAAATTTTATCATTGTTTTCAATTATATCTTTTAGCGTTTTTAACCCATTTTTCGTCATTATCTTATGATTTAATGTACATATCAATTGCTTTCCAGACTCTGTCGTCAACTTATAAACTTCTTTTTTACCATTTATATGTTTATTCTTTATAGTATTATAAACTATATCATTGTTTTTATCAACAGTTTTAATTTTTCGTCCTATATCTTTATTAGATATCTTTGATATTTTTTTCTTTTGTCCATTTTCGAATTCGACCTCAGAGTCTCCGTGTAAACATTTGTTAAATGAATATCCACTATACGATTCAATCCATTCAACAATTTTATCTACTTCATCATCAGTCATATCATTGTATGTTTTGATATCTTCTTTCAATTTCTTAATATATGAAGCATATTTTTCTTGTGCTTTACCTCTATCTAATAATTTTCTACCAGTTTCTGCTTGTGCGTATGAATAACCAGTCAATTTAGAAAGGATATAAATTAAAGTTTCTTGATATACTAATATACCATGAGTTGATTTCAAATATTCTTTAAGAATTGGATGTGGTAAATCTATTTTACTCGGGTCATTTTTCCATTCTGCATACCTATAAGCCATACCATTACCTAACGTAGCAGGTCTATCTAATGCATTGATAGCTCCAATGTCTTCCCAACAGTCTGGCTTGACCTTCTTAATCAATTTTGACACGCCGGGACTTTCAAATTGAAACACTCCAACATTTTCTGCTTTAGCAAAGTCTTCTATTAATTTTTTATCATTAACATCTATATTATCAATAGCTTCTCTTAAATCTATTCCCTTTGTTTGTTTAACAAGAGCCATAGTATACTTAAATAATGTCAAAGTAGACAATCCTAATGCATCAATTTTTAAGATTCCTAAATCTGATAAAGCTTTATTAGTCCATGATTCTTCAAATCCAGATACAATTTCTCCATGTATTCTATTAATTGGCATATAATTCCAAATTTGTTTTGGAGTGATTACTATACCACCAGCATGAGTTCCAAAATGTCTAATATTATTAAGCATTCTATCTGCATAGTGAACTATATCCTTATTCTCTTCTAGCCAAGTTTCTAATCTTAATAATTCATAATGTTTATCTTTTAAAGACTCTCTTGTGTAATCAAGAATATCTTTAACTTTCCATTTTTTAATATCTGGATTAAAATCTGGAATACTTTTGCATACAAAATCAACTTCTCCCTTTGATCTATTCAAAACTCTAACTAAATCTCTAAGAACTCCCTTTATTTGATATGTTCCAAATGTTATAACTTTAGTGACATGTTCTCTACCATATTTGTTTATAACATATTCACTTAATTCTTCTCTTCTTTCAGACTCGATATCAAAATCTATATCAGGATTTGCTACTCTTTCAGGATTTAAAAATCTTTCAAAATATAAATCATTTACAATTGGGTCAATATCTGTAATACCAATCAAATATGATATCAAACTTCCGGCAGCAGAACCTCTACCAGTTCCTACTAAAATACCGTTCTTTTTTGCATAATCAATAATATCCCAAATTACTAAAATGTAATCAGTATAACCTTTGCTTACAAGAATATCATATTCGAATTTTATTCTTTTTAGATAAATGTTTATTTTATTTTTATCTATTTTACCACTATCTATCTTTTTCTTTAAACCTTCTTTAGTAATTCTTAATATAAATTCTTCAGGTTTTTCTTCAGTTCCAGTAATATATATTGGAAAATTATTAACTCCAGTTTCTAATTCATAGTTGCACTTATCATTTATTTCTAAAGTATTATTTAAACAATCATCTATAAATGTTTCATGATAATCATACCCAAATTGAAGATTAAGCTTTTGAAAATCTTCTCTTGTTTGAAAGAAAAGATTTCTTGCATTAAGTTTCCAAGATTTTTCATCATCAGGATCTGTATTTCTTTTGATAGCGATAACTAAATCTTGAACTCTATCATCACCTCTTTGAGCATAATGGATATCACCAGTTAAAATTATTTTTGTCTTAGACTTAGTTGCCCAATCTATAAGTTTTCTATTTAATATTTTTTGATCAGATAATTCGTTTAATTGAATTTCTACATAAAAATCATCATTAAAATTTTCTTTATATTGATATAATAATTGTATTGCTTCTTCATCTTTGTCTTTTCCAAACAACTGATTAATTTCAGATATAGCACAAGTTGAAGTAACTATAAGACCTTTTCTATTCTTATATAATTCACTTCTTCTAACTAATGGTTTTCTATAAAAAGTCTTAGTAAATGAATCATAATTTAACTTATTTGCATTAACAAAACCATCTTTATTTTTAACTAATACAATTTGATGAGATGTCGGAACTTTTAATTCATATGAATCATCAAACATAAAATCATTATATAAATAAAATTCACAACCAATTATAGGTTTCACACCATTTTTCTTCATAGTAGTGCAGAAATTATATACATTAGACATGTTGCCATGATCTGTAATACACATAGCTTTCATGTCATTTTTCTTTGCTAATTCTGCATACTCTTCAATATTACCAGGTGAATCTAATGTAGATGCTGATGTGTGAGCGTGACAATGAACAAAAGACATTATTTACTTTCTTTTCTTAAAATCGTATATTGCATAAATCATTATACAAATTAATACTAAAAACAAAGTGAAATCTAATGGTTCTGGCATTTTCATTATTCTTTCTTATTAGTATCTTCTACTGTTAAATTACTTTGGCTCACAATTTTTACAGGAGGAGCTAGTTGGCCAGCTATACTCATGATCTTCAATCTTTCCATAGCATAAAATATTCTTTCTATTGCTCCGCAAAGTCTCCAATTCCACACTGTTCTTTTTTCTTTATCTTTACCAGTTGCTATGATAACAAAATCTTCAATTTCTTCTAATCCTAAAAGTGTTTTAAGATATCCTTTAACTATTTCATTTACGTCGTTATAATAAGCTATTTCTTGTTCTTTAGTCTTTACTTCTGCTTTAACTTCTTTTGTTTCTTCAACGACTTTTTTCTTTTTCATTTTATAAACCTTTCATAGTTTTTATTGTTCTTTTTTACAAATTCTTTATATAATTCATCTGCGTCCATACCCCATATTAAAGCTAAATTTATAACAAAATGGAATACATCTATTATTTCTTCTTTAATCTTAAATCTATCAGTATCAAAATGAGCTCCTGTATCTTTCCATTTAACTTCTGATAATACTTCGTGTATCTCGCTAAATAATTGCAACACAGTGTCTTTAGTCAAATTCTGCAAATCTTGTTCAGAGAATGCAGCTTTATCTTTTAACAACTTTCCCAAATTTTTATCTAATGCTATTTGGAAATTCTGTTGTCTTTCAAAAATATTATTTAATTTATCCATTTAAAAGTTTTTTGTTTGGAGAGTTTGGACCTATATTAGATGTAAATACTTGATTACAATCAATGCATTTATATGTATATGTTCTTTCAGATATAATTTCTCCTTTTTCGTTTACTACAGTAGGAAATTTTTCTTCTGACATTAAAAAGAACTTAGTTGATTTACATCCAGACGTATTACATTTAAGTTTTTCCATTATTTTCTACCGAATTTTGTTCTTTAAACTGCTTATCTTTATTTAATGACTCTATTAGATCTTCAGTAGTTTTAATTTTAGTATACATACCATCTAATAGATGAGTAGGCCACAATATAGTAATTCTACCTTTTTCATTTATAGTTTTAACACTTGACATTTTCTCATAATATTTTCTAAAAGACGACATCTTAAAATAATATGTAGAATAATCATCTTGATAATTTTTATATTTCAATCTAACATATTTTGATTCTGTATTATTAAATAAAGCTTGTGGAATCTTTGTATACATTTTATAATCACCATTTCTTAAAGTACCACAAACTTTACATTCTATTTTTGTATAATTATATTCTTCTAAAGGAATGATAATATCATAACCAGGATTTAAACCTTCTGCATGAGCAGCTTCTGGAATATGTTTCTTTATTTCATCTAAAGTTTCTTTAGAAAAGCTATCACCAATTATAGATTGTTCTGAATCTGGATCATAAGTTGATGCTTTTTCTTCTTCGTTCACTTAATTTCTCCTATTAAATCTTTTTCGGTTATATCTTTTAATTGTTTAGTCCAAATAACATTTTTATCATCATCTACTAATGAAAACTCTACATTTTCCCAAAGTTTAGCGCTTCTAACATTAACATTATTTAATTCTTTAATATAATTGATAACATTAACGTTAAAGAATAATTCCATACCTTTTACTGTTTTATATAAAATTTTCATTAAAATAATGATATAATAAATGACGCAATTAATAGCATAATATATGTATTTGGAATAAATTGTCCAAACAATTTGAATCCACCATAACCACCAGTAACCCAATCTGTTGATTCTAATTGATCATTTTTATTAAAAAGAAAATATGTAATATCTTCTACTAAAATCCATAATGGCACTGCCCATAAACAATTATAACAAGTTACTAATGATACTAAAAACATCCATATATGATAATTAAAATTAAAAAATCCTAAAAAATCAGCAGGACCAGGATGAAAACCATGATCAAATGCATACTGTTCTGTTCTTCCAAATCCTATCGCAGATAACATTGCTAATATAAAATTAGACATTATATTCTCCTAATTTGTATTAATATAATAAATTTTTTGTTAAAAATAAACTAATCTTTTTTGATAAATTTTCCAGCTAAAATAGTTCCTATATATAAACCAAGAATCCAAAATAAAGCAGAATATTTATTGTTAATAATACTTACTGTATAAAACCATGTGCAAAAACCAATTAATGAACTATATATAGCTGCAATATTATATCTTTTAATAATTAAATTTTTATCATAGAAAACCCATAAAAAATCTATAATCATTCCAGAAATAAAAACAACAAAACTACATAATATAAATTCTAAATCAAACATGTTTCACCATCACAGTATTTTTCAGTTAGTTCGTGTACGTCTTCTTTCAACTTTAATGGCTTAATCTTTGATATTAATCTTTCGTATTCTTTTTCTGTGATTGGAATGTATGGAGCTTGTTCATAACCATGATCTTCTAAAGGTAAAAAACTAACACTTTTAATTCTTGTCTCATATAGCTCTAATGCATCTTTTATTTGGTTAGCTTCGTCTTTCTTAAAACTAATTGTTACACTTACAGAATTATCACTCCAATAATATTGCATTTGAGCTGTATTTTCCATTTGCTCCCAAAGAGTAACATCTTGCTTTCCTTTAGTAAAATATTTTTCTTTAATTGGAAAACTAATAACTAAAGAATCTTTAGAATACTTATCTTTTTCTATAATATATCCAGCTTCTTTACAAATCTCTACTAAAGGACTGTTATCTGATATTCTAATATTTCTAACATAAAATTCAGATTCTGGATAGTGTACACCTGGAGGAACTCCTGGAAGTAATGATACTGTTCCTGATGGCTTTACTGTTGTTACTTTAATAGATTTTGGAACGCACAACCAATCAGAATACTGTTCGTCTAACTCTTTAATATAATTATATCCTTTATCACACATTTCAAGAAATGCTCTTCTTCCAAATTTCTTAAATGCTTGAGTTATTCCACTCATGCTGGTACCGATTCTTCTATTACGCATCATTACTGCGTTTGTTCTTGGATCGTGAGTCGGAATAAGAGTTACTGTTTTTGCATAAAGATAGGCATATTTTAAAGTTTTTTGAAAATCATCATATGTTTCATGATTAGAAGGAAATGTTTCTACTAAATTACATAATTCAAATGATTCAAGTGACATTTCTACGCAAGGATTAAATCCTTTTACTCTAACATCTTTTCCATTTGGTTTATCTTTCATTCTAGCATATCTTCTAGCATTGTCTAGCCAAACATACCCTGGTTCTCCATTTATTGCTGTAAATTTTGTAAATTTTTCATAATTCATTCCTGCTATGCAAGATATGCTATTATTACTTGCCCACCTATGAGAATTAAGTTTTTCTTTATCTTGTTTTAACAATATAAAGAATTCATCTTCTGAATCACCTATAGCTAATTCTGCAGAACGTCTAACATTTCCGCTAACAACACACTTACCAATACAATTAAATATATCTACTATTTGAGTAGACGTTATTTTTAAAGATATAAAATCTAGTTGTGATTGAGAAAATGTTTGAATGTAATCTTTTGAAAACTCTGATTTAGTATTGTTTCCAGTAACAATACACATTATTTCATTAACTAATTGTGCTAATGGCTCTGGTCCAGATGACGTGCCGCCAAAAGTCTTTATTGGTTCTCCTTTTTTCCTAATTTTAGAATAATCTATAGTGGCAGGAAAGTCTGTATTTCCCATAAAACTTTCTAAAACTGTTTCTACTAATTTTACCCATCCTTCTCTTGTGTCTTCTACTACAAAAGTTCCATTAACTTTGGGTTTTCTTAAAGTAACAGTATTTTTTCCTAACGTGTCAAATCCAACGCCAACGCCTAGCATAAGCATATCCATAGCAAATGTAAACGGTGCAGCAAATGAAACATTTATTTCATCTGTAGAAACAAACGCGCAATTATTAAGTGCACCAGAACCTTTTTTCTCTATTAAATCTAAACTCATAGCCCATAAACCTCTACCAGGCGGTAGAAATTTAAAATCCCACATACGTTGAAACATTTCTTGCGCAGATTTTTGAGCTTTGTTATCTTTCCACGGAAGTTTTAGTTGCTCACAATGTCTTTTCTGTATTGTATAAACTGTTTCTATTACTCTTTGTAATGTTTGCCAAAATTCTTCTGATTTTCCATTTTGTAACGTTCTTGCATAAGTACGTTTAAAAACAAAATATCCTAAGGGTCCCCATTTAGGTTGCTTATTTTTGAATTGTTCTACAAATGATTCTGTTAATCTAAACAATTTATTTCTCCGATTGATCTGTCTTTTTTATGGTCCACCCTCTACGTTTCACTTTTTTAATTTCTTCAGATTCTAATTTATATATTAAATCTAAAATATCTTTTATCTCTTTGTGTATTTCTTTTTTAGTTTGTAAATTATTTCCACAACCTACAAATTTTTCTAAAAGATTATGTAATATATTTTGCAAATCTTTTGTACTATACTCTATCATATAGATTACCTTCAAAATCCTTTCTATAAGTTTTAAATTTGTAAGTTTTTTTATCTGTTCTTGTTATAGAAGTAACAAAATTTTTATCTTTATAAAATAAAAAATGCCCACAAAGATATTCTTTTCCTATTTTCATTCTATTAGTGTTTTGTTCTATAAAATGTATTTGTTTTAATTCTTTAATGTTTCTCATTAATGATTATCCTTTGGCATAATATTTTGATAAACATCTGAAGATTTTGTTCCTTTTGCTTCTTCTTTCATTAAAGAGGATGTATCTTTTAAAGATCCAGTTGAGTCTCTATGAAATTGTGGTGTCCATCCATCACCTTTAAATGAAACCATAGCAGCTGTATATAGCCTTTTATGTTTAGCTTCAGCTCCACATTTAGGACATTTTAGTAATTTTAAAGTGTTTATGTAATCACTATATTCACTAAATGGCATTAATTCTTCAAAAGAAGCACTACATGAATTACATAAAAATTCATAAATAGGCATATTATGCTGCACCTTTCACAGTCAACAATGTGTCTCTTACAAGTTCTAAATCTTGCTGTTGCTTTTCTAACATGTGATCTGCTTCAAAAAACCTATATGCAGTCTTTGAATCTAATTCTGAAACTTCATATTTGAAATATATATCTCCGCCGCCTAATGCATAAAGAGTATATTTGAATAAACTAGATTTTTCGTCTAGTTTTCTAACTATCTTCAATTCTAAAAGTCTGCCGTGTACTCTATTCTGCAAATCTAATCTAGATGATATGTCAAATAAACAAGTAACTGTATCGTCATCCATTTTTGCAAATTTATCTGGTTGCTTTTCGAATAAGTCGTATATTAAAGAAACAATTTGATTTCTTATTGTAAATTCGTCCATATTATTACCTTTTGCGTTGTGATGGGTCAAAATTGCCAGGCCCTGTTATGATACCACTATTTATTCTATTTTCTAATTGTTCTATTGCTTTCTTTTCTAAATACTGAGTAGCAAATTGTTTCATAAAATTTCTATATCTTTCTTCAATAACAGCAGCTACTTCAATTCTGTTATTTTCATTTCTAAAATCTCTATCTTGAAAATCAGATAAAACTTCAAATGCTATGTCTTTTAATTTTGTCATCTTGAACTTTCCTTCATTTCTCTATATCGTTGTCTCATGTGATCTTCTGTTGCTTTTTTATCTGAAAATTCTATCATTGGATTTATATCTTCTGGTTCTAATATGTCTATCTTTGCTGTAGTTGTATTCATTATAACTGGTAATACTAAACCGTCTTCACCAGCTCTATTTTTAGCTACATATATCTTGCCTTTGTTTAATCGTTTATCTTCATATCTTCTAGATAATGAAATTATAACATCTGCAACTTGAGCTTTTGCAAAAGATTCTGCTATACTTGATAAAACTACAACTTCTTCTTCCATTCCACCTCTATTAGTTTGAGATGCAGTTATAACAGGAATCTTTAACTCTCCACCCAAAGCTCTAAGATCTTCATAAACACTTTCTAATTCATATCTTTTTTGTTCATAATTCTTTCTAGAATTCATTAAATCTGCATAATCAACAATAACAATATCTGGATATATTCCATAATGATTTAACTTATTTATATGATTTCTAATTGTTACTACATTAGCTGTTTTAGTTGGGTATTCTTTAATTATAAGTTTACCATTTGTTTTTTCACTATGCTCTAATAATCTTGCTCTAACTAATTCTTTATTTGCAGTTATTTGTTGTATCGGAATACCAGATACTATAGCATCATATCTACCACCAACTTGATGTTCATATAATTCAAACGTATAATGTAATGCTGTCTTACCCTGATCAATAGCTGCTTTTCCAGCATAACACAATAACCATGATTTTCCAATTCCAGTACCAGCTAATATCACAGACAGCTCACCTCTACCCCAACCTCCATTAAGAACTTTGTCTAACACTTTCCAACCAGTACTAATAGTAGAACGATTTGCCATTAAAATTCTTTTATCAAAATGTTCGAAATAATTATGACCAATATCATAATTTTCTCCAGCATTTAAAGCATCTTTAATAGTTTTATATATTTCTTCAAATCTACCTTGTTGTAAAAAATCAACAGATTCTAACAAGGCTTTTTTCATTTTTTGATTTCTACAAAATTCTAAAGCTTTATCTTTTATATATGTTAAATCACTTATTGGATTCTTTTTTATTTCAGAAAGTATTAAAGAAGATGATTCTCTTAATAAATGATCTTGTATTAAATTAACACTTACCTCTAATATATCTTCAGATGGTACAATTTTATATTTTTCATAATAATCAAGAATTACTTTATACAAATTTGAGTGAGATTCTTGATCAAAATATTCTGATAACATTATACCATAAGTTTTTTCGAAAAACTGTTGATCTATAATAATAGCTTGTAAAACTTTTGTTTGAAAATTTGTTCCAAAAATACTAAAATTATCTCTTTTTTGAGGCATATTTATGCTAGGTCAGTTTCGTTTTTGATTTGATTAAATTGCCAATTTAAACGCAAGAACAATCTGTGCCAATCGTCCATCCGTTTTATTTGTGAATGTAAGCTATCTTTTAGGAATAAAATCATTAATTGTGAAGTAGATAGCATAGGTTTTTGATTTATTAAAAGTGATTTAATTTTATCAACTGATTGTGAATTTATATTATGATTTCTTAATTGAACTAAATCGAAATTTCTTTCAAGAGTCTTTTTCGATTCTTCGGTGAGGAAAACTTGATATTTTTCTTCATCTTTGTGTTGCTCAGCGTAGTTTGTTAAATCTTCTAATGTATAAATATTATCTTCATTTAGAAAAGGAAACATTTTCACTAAAGTTTTTTCTCCGAGTCCTTTTTTTAATTTTGGGATTCCATCACTTGCATCACCAATTGCAGATTTAAGTAATGCATGATTTTTTGGATAAACAAAAGTTCTTTTTAATACTTCTTCTTTTGTTATGATCTCTTTTTTTACTGGTCTGTAAACTCTTGTTTTTTCATCTATTAATTGATAATAATCTTTATCTGAACTAACAATAATTTTTTCATCATCTTTAAATAAATTGTTCGAAACATATGCTATAACATCATCTGCTTCTAAATTTTCAATTTCTAATTGATAAACTGGTAATATCGTAAAGTATTCTTTCGTTTTCAATAATTGAGTAACAAAATTTTGTTTTTCTTCTTCTGGAGTAGAAAATTCAAATACTTTAGATAAAGAACCTCGTGTTTTTCTTCCCTCTTTATATTCTGCGAATACTTCTCTTCTCCGTTTTCCTGAATTTTTTCCTTCCCAGCACCAAATAACTACATTTGGATTAAATATTTCAACTAAATGTTTTATCGTTTGTAATACGCCAAATACTCCACCAAAAAATTCTCCATTGTCATTTACGACTCCAACAACAATAAAATTACGAATAAACTGATTTATAGACCGTCGATCAATAAAATCCTACGAACAGGTTTTATTGCGACGGTACTCTCCTTATGCTCGACTGCGTTATTCATTTATTTCCTTTTTAAATATCTTGTTTAGCAAAGCTTTATTTTTATTTATTATTTCGTCTATATCTCTACTATCTAATAATATTCTATAAAGTGTAAAATTATTTTTTGCTGCTATTTGTTCTTTTAATTCATCTACAATTTTAACTCCAGCTCGAGAATGCCAATACTCTCCATCACATTCTATAAGTGTGTTATTATACTTTCCATCATAATATTTATCATTTAAACAAAATTGTCTTTCTATCTTAACATTAAAAATGTTTTCTAATTTATTTAATAAATTGTCTTCTAACTTTGAAGATATTTTAAAATTTATTTTTCCATTACGCATTCTTTTTATTGCAGATTCACTCATTTTCTTTTTAGATTCTTCAGAATAAACTTGTAATTTTCTCTTCTCTCTCATCTTTTGCTTAGTTTCTTCACTATGTTTTTTACCATACATAGCATTATTTTTTCCACTAATCTTATCCTTTATCAAAAATAAAGCTTTTTTAACAGATTCACTATCTTTTCTTTTGTGCTCGTCTGTTAGAGTTATTCCAGTTTTCGTTTTCTTATTAACATAAGATATTACGCAACTTCTTGAGTGAAATCTTGTTCCTCTCTTTATTTGAGCTTCTGATAATTTTTCGCTGCAATATTCACAAAACTTTATAATTTGAGTTTCCACTCTTCTTCCTCTTTTAATCCATATTGCGCTTTTAATTTTACTATAGCTACTTTCCACATATCTGTAGTTATAGCAGTTGTAGAAAATAATCCTATTAAATCAGAAAGTTTTGGTCCACCGATGTCTATCATTAATTTATCACATTGTTCTAGTGTGCTTTTTGATCCAATATGAACAATTTCATAAAATTTTTCTCTACATCGCTCATGCACTTCATAGTGTTCAATGCTATGTTCAAAATAATATTGCAAATATTCATGGTTTCTAAACATCCTTTTGTTACATACGAAACATTTTTTCATTTAATTATTCCATTTTATTTGAATTTTCTTTATAAGTTTAAAATATACTTCTTTCAAAAGTCTTGCATCTTCTAATGCTCCATGCTTTTGACTTCTAAGATTAGACATATTTAATTTATCTAAACATTCGTCTAAACTAACTCTATCAAAATATTTAGCATCTCTAAACAAGTTTGCTAAAGTAACTGTATCTAAAAAATATTTAGGTTGATCTCTAACTCCGACTCCATGAGTAGATAAAAATGCTGACAAAAATGATCTATCAAAAGCTGCATTATGAGCATATATATTATCAGCATTTTTTAATATTCTATTTACTTCTAAAGCTATCTTATAAGGATTTCCAGCTTTGCTACCCCATTTACCGACATGATATCCATTAACTCTAGCAGCTTCTGGATTGATTCCTCTTGTAGCTTCCATGAAAAAATTATGTTCTTCTGTAATTTTTTCTGTTAAACTATCTGCTATTGCTATTCCTATTTCAATTACTTCGTCTCGTAAAAAATTAAGACCTGTAGTCTCTATATCTACAAATGCTATCTTTGACATATTATTCCTTATGATGGCGTTAATCTAAATGATTCTAATTCTACTAACAATCTTTTAAGTGTTTCTGCAGGACTTTCATTGTTCTTCTTTTCTTCAGATAAAAGTTCTACTAATTCATTATAGTTTGCTTTATATTTCATATTTCTACCTCATTGTCTTCCTTTAGTTTAGCATTTCCTGATTCATCTACATCTACTTTTGCTTCATCAAAATTAAGTATATTTTTTTCCATAACTTGTTTTCTTAAAAATTCTTCTAATCCTGGAGTATTTATAACATTCTCTCTCCATTGAGTAGTCCTAAATTTAAGAGTTTGACCATTGAACTCTAATTCATAAGATTGAGTAGTTGGTTTTCTAATTACTTCTAAATCAACTAACGTGTTGAAATTACTTTCTAAATCATCGACTCCTTTATTAAAATAAACAGAAAAATGACAATCTCTACCAGGAGAAGAAACTCTATTTTTTGCTATCTTTGCCTTTACTCCAGCACCAATAGTATTATCTTTATTATCTTTTATCACTCCACTTTTAAGTAATTGAATTCTAACAGATGCATGAAATTTAGGAGCATATCCACCAGGAGTTGTAGTTGGATCACCGAACATTACTCCAAATTTTGATCTAATTTGATTAGTGAATAATAAAAGAACTCTTTTCTTTCCAATTAATGGCATAAGTTTTCTTAAACCAAGAGATAACATTCTTGCTTTAACTGCCATCGTGTGTTCATCATATCCTTTTTCTATTTCTTCTTTAGTCGGAGTTGATGCAATAGAGTCCCAAACAATAGTTATAAGCTTGTCTGAATTTAATTCTCTAACTTTATTGATTATAGATTCTATTCCTTCAAACACTCCCTCAACAGAACCAACTTGAAGATAGACTAAGTTGTTTAATCCAGCATTTCTAGCTTCTTGTCCTATCTTCATACCCATTCTTCTCAAAAATTCTATAGATGTTCCGTTTTCTTCGTCAAATAATATAGGAACTCCACCTAACTTTTGAGTGTTAATTAAAACATGATTTGCTAACAAACTTTTACCAGTTTGATTATCTCCATATATTTCAACAAGGCGGCCAACAGGAAGGCCGCCATTGTCTAATCCTAACTTTTTATATAAATCATTTGAAATAATGGAATCTAAAACTGTGCATCCAGTAGAAACTAATTCATCTAGATCTGTAGGAGTTGCTTCTTCTCCTAATGCATAAGCTATCTGTCCATATTTTTTATTTAAATCTTCTATTAAAGCTGAAGAGATAGCATTATTGTCTAGTGATGCCAGTAAATCATTGGCATCAGCCATTATTTTTTTTCTTGCCATAGTATTTAGCTCTTCTTAAATATATCGTCGAATTCTTTATCTAAATCTGTAACTACTTCAGTTTTATCAGAAATAGTTTCTTTACTTGGAGCTATTACAACACCAACATCACCAGCTTCTTTTTGCTCTTCAGTAGGAGGATTTAAATAATTATTAAGAACTTGCTCTAATTCAGTATATGATTGTTCTGGATATACTTCAAATATATTTGGAACTTCTTTCAAAATCTTAACAATCATAGCTTTATCTTGATGTAATGGACTGCTATTCCTCTTTGGAAATACTTCAGTTTTTCCATACAAAAGTTTATCACTTTTTCCAGTAAATTTAACAACTATATCAGTTCCATCTATTGGATGAGTTATATCTCCGTACTCTGGATTTGTAAAGAAATTTAACAATGTTTCATAAACTTCTTTTCCAACTCCCCAAAATTTAACACCTTCATCTTCTTTACCTCTAACTAGAATAGGGATATATACTCTTGTTTTAGCTGCAATTTTCTTAAATGAATTAAAATCTTCTTCAGTTTTCTTTGCTCTAAGTTTTTGAGCAAAATTACATATAGGACATTCTTTTGCAAAATTAGCTGCGCATAATGCTGTTCTATTACCAACATCATAATGAAACAATAATTCATTAAAAGGATCTTTTGCATGTTTATAAGGAACAATTCTAACTGTAGATTCACCAACTGGTGCTTTCCAAGTCATGCTTTGACGTTTATTTGAAGAATTAAGTTGTTGAAGTTTCTTTTTGATTGAATCTAAATCGACGGGCGTAAATGTTGTTGACTGTGTAGACATGATATTTCTTCCTTGTTAGTTTTTATTTCTATAGTTATTAAATTATGTTTAAATATAATAAATCTTTATTAATAAGTAAATAATTATTTTATTGTTTATTATTATTTTGTTCAATTATATGATCGAGTATAGTGTGAAGCAGATACTCGTGCGTTAATTCTACTACTCTATAAGAATTTGATTTTACATATATGTTTAATTTTCCAAGTCTCCTAAGAAGATTTCCTTCATGAAATCCACTAAGAGTTACTACATTCACCCCCTTTTTATTTGCTGTATTTGCTGCATTTAATATATCTTTTGATTTACCACTACTTGAGATGGCTATCAACAAGTCTCCTGGATTGCAAAATAATTCAACAGTTTTTGAAAACATATTATCAAATCCATAATCATTTGCTAAACATGTAAGCATTGGTGCGTCAAAAAATGACGCTGCTCTAATATTTCCATTTTTTGTGTAATCTATAGCCATATGTGAACATATAGCATTAGACCCACCATTACCAATAAACACAATCCAATTTCCAGCTTTATGTGTTTCTAAAATTAAGTTTTCTAATTTATTTAAATCGTCTTCAGATACATTAAAAATAGAAGTAACAAAATCCATTTTTAAGTCAGCATATGTTTTCAAGATATAATTCCTTTGATATATGTATAAATATTAGAATAAGTTATGTAATTCTCATTTCCTACATATTTTGTGTCTAATCCACCTGCACAGTTCGAAATAAAAGCCAATAAATCGTCTGGACAGCCTACATAAACTAATAAAGATGCTATAGAAAATACAGCGTCACCAGCTCCGACTGTATCAATCACATTCTTAGCTAAACTTTTCGAATTATTTATAGTATCTAATTCGAAATTATAATAATTTAAGCCACTTTCACCAAGTGTAACTAAAAATTTATTACAAGCTGTTAAAAATTTTAACTTTTTAGTTAAATCATCTACATTAGATTTTGCATCAGAAAATGGTAATCTTAATTCTCTTTCATCTAAACAAGCAAAATTAAAAAATTTATATTTAGTTACTGGATTAAATCCAAAATTTGCTGAATTTGTTTGAACATTAACTGCAACAAATTTTTCTTTATGTCTTAAGCATAAATCTGTCATTTCTTTTGTTACAAAGCCATGTCCAAAATCACAAACTAAAACTAAATCTACTTCATCAAGATTATTATTAATATAATCTAACGCTTGTTTATTCTCTTCTTTTAATATTTCTTCTTTTGGATACGAACAAACCTCAAATAATTTAGTATTTTTATAATTTTTTGTAATAAATCTTTCTTTATAAGCCCAGATATCTTTTGAACATGCTAAATAAACAAGATTGACAAAATCTTTCACATGATTAGCTATTGCGACAGCTCCGCCTTCCATTTCTTTTTGATCAATAGCCTCAACAGATAAATTAGGAGATTTCATAGCCATATTTTTAGCATAAACATATGTATATATATCTAATATCGGATCTCCTATAACCATTACTTTAAGAGATTTTAGCTTTTTTAACCAAAATTCTATATCATCAATAGTGTATTTAGATTTAATATCATCTATATATTGTTTTTGTTCTTTAGTAAAAATATTAAATTCACTATTTATAATATTTGTAGATGAAATATTTTTTGTTTCTGTAAATGCTAATTCTCCACCATATTTTTCGACACATTCTTTTTCAAATCCAATTTTATTAGTTACATCTACTTTATCTCTATATTCTGCACCTTTAAAATAAAAATTTGGTTTTAATGCGTCTATAACATCACAAACAGATCTATCGTTATTTATAGAAACTACATCTATATAATCTATATGTGATAAGTATTCAGCTCTTATTTTTTCATTAAAAATTGGTCTTCCTGGTCCCTTATTTATAAACTTATCTGGAGTTATTGATACAACTAAAAAATCACATTTTGATTTTGCTTGTCTAAAATGCTCTATATGATCAATATGAACTAAGTCAAAAGCACCATGACACAACCCAATTTTATAATCTTTCTTTTCTAATCTATATGCGCTAAGTTCTTCTAATGTCAGTATTTTTGCCATATTATACCGTGCAGATTGCTATATAATTATAAGCACAAATGTAATTAAATGCTCCTATTTCTGTATCTAATTGCGAAAATATAAATGATCTTTCAAAAGCATCATCTAAATCTTCTTTTAATTCACCTATTGTATATTCATGAACATGATATTTTTTTCTATTTTCAGATACTTTATCCATTTTTCTTGGAGTAGATATAAATACAATACCATTGTCTTTTGTCATTAATGACATCTTCTGCATTAATGTTAACGCAGTTTTTCTTGGCATATGTTCTATAACTTCTAAACATACTATTGCTTCATACTGTTTTTCTTCTGGATTGTAATCTGTAACATAATTAATGTTTGATTTCTTATAATTTTCGTTAGCATATTTTATAACTTCTTCATCAGAGTCTTGAGCTGTGATATAATGACAATAATTCGATAAATATCTTGAACCATATCCTGTTCCGCAACCTATTTCTAGTATGTCATCTGTTGGTTTCAAAAATTTTGAAACAAACCTATATCTTGCTAAATGGAACAAAATATCTTCTTGATTGTCTTTTGATAATAGTAAATCTGTTCTTTTCATTTTAATCCTTTTTCTATTAAGTCTATTATAACTTGATAACTTTCTTGTTCGAATGTTTTTATTTTCCAAGCTGGGTGCATGTAATAAGCTTGATGTTCATGTTTCTTCATTATAACAGGAACATTATTTGTAGATGCTACAAAATTTAGAAAACCCGCAAATCCTAAAAATAAATCAGCGTGTTTAACTATATTCATTTTTGTTCCTAAGTTCAAATCTTTAAGATTTGGTGCTTCTGTTTTTATGTCATCGTTACCTATAACATAAACATTTGCATTAAACTTTTGTCTTATTAATTTTGATAAATCATTTATATATGCAACTGATGACCATGCTCTATCTGGTCTTTTATTTATCCCTAATCCCGCAGATGATTGAATTAATATATATGGCTTTATTAATATTACTTCTTGTGATTTTATTTTTATTCTATTGCCTATAAAAGGATCTGGCCATCCTTTATCTTCTATAATTCCAGATCTTTTACCGTCCCAAGATGTAGATAATGCTGTTAAATCACCTCTATGTTCTTTGAAATAACTTTCTGGTTCTGTTTTCTTTATTATTTTATAATCTATTCCTTGCATATCTAAAAATTCTTTATGAAAACTATCATCATAATCTGCTAATCCTAAACAATGTTCATAATTAAATCTATAATCTAACTTATTATATGCTAGAGCTTTGCAAAAACAAATATAAAGATCACCAAGTCCTCCGGACCCGAAATAAGTTACAAATCCCATATAATTTTAACCTCACATTTCAATTTTTCTTCAATTTCTTTTTGTCTTTTTAAATCATATTCTTTGCGTTTTTTCTGAGAATGTTTCTTTTCATACACTTCATAAACGATATTAGTTTCTTGACAATAACCATCTACTATATATTTGTCAATTTGATATTGGCGTAAAATTTTACAATTATCTTTTAATTCTTGTTCGTCAAGTAATTGCGTTTCGTGCTTACCTATAGACAAGCACTGTCCAGATTTTATAAATCTTTTAAGTGATTCAATTTTTAATTTTTCTTTAGTTTTTTCATTATGTTTTTTATTATAAAAAGAATTATTAATTCCAGATGTTAATTCACTTCTAATAATTTTTTGTTCTTCTGTCAGATTTGCTTCGAATTTTTTCCCTGCAATTCTTAACTTTTCTTTATGCTCATCAGATAATTTACGTCCTTTGCTATTCGTATTACCAATTCTAGCTTTAGACATATTTAATCTAGCTTCTTTAGAAAATTTTCTTCCGACTCCTTTACTTTTCCCCTTAAGTTTAATACTAATTTTTCTTTTGTGTTCTTCAGATAATTTTCTTCCTTTACGAGCCTCAGAAGCTTTTTTTCTGAATTCTTCTGTCCTTATGTAACTACCATTTTTCAATTTAACTCTTTCCTATTTTCTAATAAGCTTATCAATAAATCAACTTCTGAATCTTCCCAAACTGCGAATTGTTGTTCAAAATCAAACATACCCCATCTTCCACTACAATCTTCAAAAACTCTTTTTTCATTTCCTTCATTATCTAATTCAAAACAAGGACTTAAATCTTGATAAAAAAAATCAATTGCAACTTCGTCAACATCTTTAATAGTTTTTAATTTAATATGAATTTCATCAAATACCTCTGGTTCATAATATGAATAAACTGTTCCAGATGGTTGATCACAAAATTCATAAAAATTCATTATTTTCATAGGATCTCTAAATTTATGTAATATTTTAGTAATTTGTTTGATAAATATTGTACTATTTCTTCGTTTACGTTATAACCTAATTTATTAGATAATTCTTCTTTTATCTCTAAACATTCTGGTTTAGCAAAAACATAATGACCAGCTATTAAAGCTTTTGATTCATCTGGTAATTTATCGTTAACAATCCATCTTTCCCATTTTTTCGACTCATAAGCTAATTTTAAGAATCTTCTATATAAATCTATTGATTTTGTTTCAAAGAATTTATTAACTAAGAAAATTGTCTCTGAATACCCGAACTCTGGAGCTATGTTTAAAGCATTGACTCCAACTGTTTTATGTAATTGCAAATTTTCTGTAGATAAATAATCTGCATTATGTTCTTTTAGATGTACATAATCAAAATGATTTTTTATTTCAGATAGCAGATATGAATGTCCGGGAATAAGCTCACCCATATTTCTAGTTTCTTTTACATGCGTGCCAGTTTGAGCTACGCAAAATAATGGAAGTTTTAATCCATTTTCTGTAATATACTTCATAGATTTATTCAAAAATGAAGAAAATTCAGTCAACGACATTTGCGTACCGTCAGACGATTCCATACCTATTTCAAATTCTATTCCTCTAAAATCTCTTCGAAGTATTGCTATTTGCTCAAAGCAATAATCATACAAATCAAATAAGCACTCCATCATTTCTGAGTTGTCTAAAAGAACATTATCTTCGGGAAAAAAATCTAATTTAACCTTAACTGTATCTATATGAATGATATCAAATCTACATTCTATATCTGTTTTAAATGAAGCTTTTGCATCAATTATAGATTCTTCATAATCGTCAAATTTTATAGAACCTTGATTTGGTCCACCATGATCTCTACATAACACTATTCTATTCTCTTTATCTCTATCTTTAACATATTTAACGTATTCTTCAGTTGTCCAATTATTAACATATCCACCATTATAATCTATCTGTCTTCTACTTGCTATTAATGGTAAAAATGTTTTAAAATCATAAGCAAATTTAATAGCAGCATCTACTAAGTTTTTACTTATTGGTCCAACAAATAACACTGACTTATTATCAGCTAATCTTTGTTTTATTTCTGTAATCATTTAAACACTCTCTCATTCCATTATAAACTTGATAAAAATTTGTTTGTGTGTATCTTTCAAATTGTTTTGCTGCCTGAAGCAGTGTTATATCTATACCTGTTATAATCTCTTTCTTATATTCTTTTGCCATTTTTGTAAATGTTGGATCAAAATTTAATCCAACTGGACAATCTATAACTATTTTTGCATTTTTTATTAAATCATATACTCCAAAACTAGTATAATCATACTCGTTCATACCAATTGGAGTTGCATTTATAATCATAGTATATGGCTTTTCGAATATAAATTCTTCAACCTGTTTATGGTTTAATATATCTAATTTATCATATTTTTTTTCTAATGCAATTTTAAAGTTTTTTGCCATTGCTCCATTACCAAATATGCAAATAGATTCAAACAAATTTGGATGAAGACTACTCAAAACTTTTTTTATAGCAAATAAATCAGTACTATAACCCCACAATTCATCTTTAATTTTATATATTGTATTTATGTTATCATATTCTTTTTTATTTTTTACATATCTAATTGCTTCTTTTTTGTATGGCATTGACACACTACAACCAATAACATTTGGAGTTGCATTAACCCATTTCATAGTAGATTTAAAATTTTTAGTAGCTAATGGTAAATAAACATAATTTAATCCAAATTGTTCGTAACAATAATTATGAACTAATGCGCCAAAATTACCAGGTTTAGAAGCTACTGATACACATATTTTTGTATCTTTATTAATTACCATTTTCTTTCCTAAGAAATAAATTTATTTCTATACAAGCTTCAGCTAGACATCTATTACCGCCAGAATTATGAGTTACTACATTAGCTTTATTTCTAGTATATAACCAACCGTCGTACGGACATACAGAAAATTTAACATACTCAAAAGTTTCTCCATCATGCCAACCATCACCAATATATATAGTTTCTTCTAATTTATATCCATATTGTTGCATATATTGCCATCTATGTTTTGATGGCATATATTCTATTCTATAACCCATATCTTCAACTCTTGCTTTACTTATTTCAAAACCTCTTTTATCAGCACTAACAAAGACTATATTAAGATCTGGCCATTGTTCTTTAAGCCATTCTAAAGAATCTGTATCATCTGGACCGAATGATTTATATTCTTTTCCGTCTTTAGAATATATCATTTTGCCATCTGTTATAACACCATCTACATCAATTATTAGATTCATAGTGTTTCTCTACCCATTTATGTAGTTTTCTTTTACCTAAATAATATAATAATTCTCTATATGGACTTGGATGCAATGGAGACATATTAATGTAAACTATAGCAGTTAAAAGCTCTACTCTACTCCAATCTAATCCTTCTCTAATAGCAAACCATTCTAATTGCTTTGCATATTCTTTAAGTATATCATTCTCGTCATAACCATACCATATATGACCATTTATAGTTTTATCTACTACAAACTTACCTTTTGATAATGATTTATGCGGTAAAATAAATGCATGTAACATTTTTGCTAAATCATAATACATATCACCAATATCAATTCTACCATTCATATTTTGACGCCAATCTATCAAATGAAATTTCTTATCTTTATCAATTATAACATTTCCAATATGTAAATCTCCATGAAATGTTTTTGGTAGCATATATATCAAATGCGGTTTAACTAAGTCTAAAAGTTGTTCTAAATGTCTTGTTTTAACACCATTGATTACATCTTGCCCATCTTTTATATCTGTTGTTGAATATAATTGTTTCATTCTTTCTAAAGTCTTAAAATAATAAAATTCTGCTGCTGTCTCTTTCATCAAATCTTCATCTATTATTATATCTATCCATAAATTTTCTGAACACCAATTTAAAAATTTTATAAACAATACAGTATCTAATTTTTCATTTAATAAATTAGAAAGCAATTCACCATCTACTTTATCATAATAAAGAAAACTTCCCCTTACTTTTGATTCTGGAACTAATTTATTAAGTATTTTAGATCTTATTAATCTGTCTGATATCCATTTTTTATTTGCATTAAATTTAATTATTTTGTTATCGGCTTCTACAGTAAATTCATCCATTTTTCTAAATGGATTTACATCATTTACACTTTTTCTTGCTTTTTCTAAACTTTCTCTCGTTCCGACATCTTGCCATGAATAACATAATTTAGCGTCAGTTGTTAATCCTACAAATCCAGAAAGTATTTGAATTTCATTTCTTATTAACTTTGACTCTTTAAGATTTTTAAAGTATTGTTTATAATCTCTTATACCAGCACATCCTATAAAAGCATAAGTGTCTTTGTTAACATCAGAAGACCAACTATAACTTTTTGCTTTCATTATTCCATGTATTAATCTTTTAGCATCACCTTTTCCAAAATCTTCACCTTCTGCTATCACTTTTGAATAAAAAGTGTGACTACCTTCAGCCTCACGAATTCCAACCCAATTATTTTCTAAATCTAACAAATCTTCTTTATCTATTAATGTATCACATGTAAAAAAATAAAATGGACATTGCAAATATTCTTCACATTTAAGCAAAGCATAACCAGGACCGTATCCTTGTCCTATATTGTCTACTTCTACATAAGTAAAATTTCTATCTGGATATGCGATTTCAACAAAATCTTTAATAGTATCAGCTTTGTAATTATTTGCTAATACTATTTCAACATCGTCATCAAACAATTCTATAATCTTAGATAAAGCAGTTTTATTTCCAATAGTTATAAGAGCTTTATTATAATAATTAGTTTCTGGTTGGAGCCTTTCACCGCGTCCGGCAGTTAATATTACAACTTTATAATTTTTTTTCATTCTCTTTTATTAATCCATTTAAAAGTAACAAATAATTAATTGCATCTTGAATTCTTGTATCAATTTTTTCAGATTTTAATTCACCTTTTTTAACAAATGTCATAATAGCATCTACGTGTTTATGGAAATAAACAGACCAAACTTGTAATGGTGTCAACCCAGTTGTATGAGCAACTAATTTAAAATTAGCTAAAGCATCATCATCTGCAGCTCCTGTATAGTCGTGCCCTTTAAAATCAAGTAATTTAAGGCATTCTACTATTACCTCTTTATTTAAAGTATTAAATTCTTCTACTTTCATTTTTCATATCCTTCATTTAACTTTTTTAATTTTTCAATTGGAACGTCTGGTAACACTGTTCTTCCGTAACTGTCTTCTGTTCTTATAACATCATTTAAATGTGGTGTAGACGCTTCAAATAACAAAGAATCTTCTAAAGCTTCAATTCTATGCACTTTTCCGGGTTCTAAATCAATAATAGTTCCTTGATTTGCTTCTGTTGTTGTAGTTCCGATTGTTACTTTAATTTTTCCACTAAAAAGATAATTTGTTTCTTTTTTATAATTATGATATTGCAAACTTGTTTTAAATCCTTTTTTTATGAATATCTCTTTCATAACATATTGATCATTATGGGCTATCCATTTTTCATAACCCCAAGGTTTTTCGACTAAAATCATGTTAATTGTTCCTTAATATTTTGTATTAACAACTTATTCCAGCTACTTCTATCAACTACATTATTGCTATACCACTCATATGGTATAGCCATTCCTGTTTTCTTGCTATTGTATTCAAGAAATTGATTCATATTAAATTTAATACTTTCTGCCTTATTTGTAAACAGTTTTTTTAGTATGATTTTTCCTTTTTTACTATTCCAAGTACAAATAGATGGTAATGAAAAAGCAAACTTTATGATATTTTTATCAAGATATGGACACCTTAACTCTATTGAATGAGCCATCGTCATTCTATCTGATATCTGAAGCAATGGTTGTAATCCTATAGAGAACTCTAATTTTTTAATATTCCAATGCAAAGGTCTATTATGATTCCACACAGCCCCTATTGTATTAATCATCCAATCTAAATCTTTACTGTCATTATGTCTTGTGTACAATCTAGCCAATCTTTCTATAATATTTCCCAGATACTTATCTCTAACTGGTTCATATCCTTTAAATTTGAAATCATTATACCACATATCATTTTCAAATAAAACTATTTCATTTCTTGTGTAACCGTTAAATAATTCATCTGCGCCTTCACCAGAATATACTACTGGAACTTTAAACTTTTTCATTGCTTCTGCTAATGCCCACCAAATAGGGACAGATAGATGACCAACTGGCATTTCTAAATGATAACATATTTCTGGTAATCTTCTTTGAAGTCCTTCTTTGCTATCATATGACATAGATATGAAAGCAGATTTTAATCTTGTCATTTCATCTACTATATCACGAGATTTATCTTTTAAGTCATAATAAGCAACAGTGTCTGGTTGTAGCATCAAATATATTAAGCTTGAGTCCCAACCACCAGATAAAAATTGTCCTATTTGAACATCTGATCTTTTTCTTAATTCTATAGAATTTTTAAGTAATCTATCTAATTCTTCTACAGCTTCATTAAAAGTTATTTTATAGTTTACATCTATATCATCTATATCAAAATATTTATATCTTTTATGAAGTTTATGTTTTAAACTTTTTGTAAAAAATGTGTAACAATATGCTGGTTCTATTTGATAAACATTTTCAAAACATGTTTCATCATCTACACAGAATTCCCAATATTTAACAAATTCTGTTTCTTTATATTTCAAATTATCAAAAGTTTTTATCTCAGAAGCAAATTCTATATAATTATTTGTCATTCTATAAAATAATGGTTTCTTTCCAGCTATATCTCTAAATGCGTAAACTTTATTATTATCATGCCTATTAATTAAAACAATAGCAAACATACCAATAAATCTATTTACACATTCTTCTCCCCATTCTTCAAATGCTTCTAATACGACTTCGGCATCACAAGTAGTTTTAAAAATATGTCCTAATTTTATAAGCTCTTCTTTTAACTCAATGTAATTGTAAATCTCACCATTATACAATAACCACCAATTATGATTACACCAAGGTAATTCTTGTTTGTTAAGATCTAATATAGAAAGTCGCCATTGATATAAAGACAACTTGTCATCAATATGACTTCCATACTCATTTGGTCCTCTATGTTCTAATGAATGAGCTGACTTCTTATTTTTACCTATACATCCGTAAAATCCGCACATTATACTATTCCTACTTCTCCTACTGGTATGATAAACTTACCACCTCTATTTTTGAAATCTACTTCTTTATTCATTATAGTGTCTCTATAGTTCCAAGGAAGAATTATAATATAATCAAAATCTAATTTCTCTGCTTTTTCTCTTGATAAAATTGGTATATGATTTAACGGAACATACATATCTTGTTTAGCTGGCGAGTCATCAATACAACAAATTAAATCATCTTGTCCTAACTCTGACATGTTAAGAATAGTAAATCCTTTAGCTGCAGCTCCATATCCAGCTATAGTTCCGCCATCATCTACAATTTGTTTAACAAGCTTATTCAATTTCTTAGCAGATTGTTTAACACTTTTAGCAAATTTCTTACAAGTTTTTAATGAACATAAATCTGTATCTACTTCTCTTGTTAGCCATGCATCAACTCTATGTAATCCAGTTATATTTGCTTCATAATCTTCTCTTGCTATTGTCATTCTCATTGAACCACCTTGAGCTGGTGTTACAATAGCATCAATTAATTTAAATCCAAATTTACCTAAAAATCTATTCCATACACTAAATGTAAAATATGAAAAATGATCATGATATATTAATGAATAATTAGTATTATCAACCATTCCGCCCCAATAATTAGCTTCTACAATAAACACTCCATCTTTTGCTAATAGTTTATCTACACCTTTCATTAAATCATCTAAATCATTTAAATGAGCTATACAATTATTTCCTATAATAACTTTAGCTTTACCCCATTCTTTTTCAATTTTCTTAGCTACATTTTCTGTAAAGAAAGCTGGAATTGTAGGAATTCCTCTTTTTAAAGCTCTGAGGACTACGTTTGTTGCAGGATCTACTCCTAATACTCTATATCCAGGATTATGAATTTTGTAATCATGTTGTAATATGTTTAAAAGTATACCATCATTAGAACCTATTTCAACGACTAAATTGTCGCTAATAAGATATTTTTGAACAGATTCTTTAATATATTGTGAAAAATAATCCCTTAATCCAGGCATATCACTAGAAAAATATAGATAATCTACGTCTTGATATATTTTTGTAGCTACAATAGGATTGACTATTTGTACTAATCCACAATCATTACAATAAGAAACCACTAATTTATATGATTCTTCTGGTGATTTAAGTTCTTCTTTTGTTAAAAGACTATTAACTAATGGTTGTTCTCCCATGTTTAAAAACGGAATAACATTACTTGATTTACACATTCTACAACGTTTAGTTTTCATTTTTTACTCCATGAATTTTTACATATAAAGTGTAACTCTAACAACTCTTTTTCTGTCAATTTTTTAACTTCATTTGCTTCCCATCGCCATTCGTCTACAAAACCACCGATCCAATGTCCACATTTTTTCACTAATGAGTTTTCAAGAACTGAATAATATGGAGAGCTGCCCAAAACTAAATCGACAAGAGATTCTTTGTCTAAATCAATTTTCATTCTTTAATACCTTTCTATATTCTTTAAGCCATTCTATGACTTCAGTTTTTGGTCTCCAATTCAAAACATCAAACGTATTTGTCATATCTGCTTCATGTCTTTCTACTTCAAAATTTCTTTTAGGAATAAATTTAACTTCTGCCCCTAAAGCTTCTGCTATTTCTTTCATTGTATTAACTTTACCAGTAGCTATATTTAAAATTTCTCCATGACCAGTTCTATTAGATAGAGCAGCCTCTTCGCAAGCTTCTGCTAAATCTCCTGCATATATAAAATCTCTTTGACCAGTATCAAATGAAGATTGTGCAGTTGTTTTTGTTAAAGTTATTGGTTGATCATTTTTAACTGCTTCAAAAAACTTAAATAAGGCTGTATCATTTCTTTGATTTTCTCCATAAACTTGATAGAATCTAAATACTGTAGTTTTTAGTCCATAAAGTTTTGAATATAATTTACAATAATGCTCTATAGTCAACTTTTGAAGACTATAAGGTTCTATTGGAAACGGTTTCATATCTTCTTTCCAAGGAGTTGGATTTTCACCATATAAAGAAGCTGTTGAAGCAAATAAGAATTTTTTGATTTTAGCATTTTTAGATATCTCTAGCATATGCACAGACATATCAATGTTATCCTCTGTAGTTTCAACTGGATGTTCTATAGAATTTGGTATATTTGTAACAAATGCTAGATGAAATACATAGTCTATATTAAAATTTATTAAATTAGCATCTTTTAAGTGAAAAACATTCATTTTAAAGAATTTAAAATTTTCATGTTTTTTAATAAGAGGACAATCTCTAATGTCAATTCCTAATACTTTATGTCCATCTGCCAATAATCTTGGAATTAAATGTGACGCAATAAATCCTGCACAACCTGTAACTAAAAAACTACTCATTTATTTTACCTTTCTCAATGACACGTTAATAGTTGCATAATCTTCATAAATTCTTAATATTTCATATTGATAATTTGCTCTATCTAAATAACCTAATATACAATGAATATCTTCTATATCAAATAAAGGATTTCCAGAAAACCAATCATAGTTAGACGATACACATAAATCAAAATCTATATCTGGATTGTACCAACATCTGAATAAATTATTATGAACAAATCTTTGAAGATCTACTTCTTCTCCAAGTTTTATATTTAAATCATATAAAGCTTTCCCAAATTCAGTCACTGTTATAGCAAATTTCCATAATTGTTTTGGAGTCATTTTACTAGCTTTTTCGAAAATTAATTCATCAACACGATCTCTATTCGAATTTTTCTTTTTACATACAGAAAAAGTGACTACACCGTCATCATTTAGATGATCAAAAAAATGTACTAAAGTTTTGCCTGGATCTGGTGTGTGATGTATTACTTGATCACACGATATAAAATCAAATTTCTCGGGATATTTAAAATTAGTGACATCTCCTTGCAAAATTTCACAATTTTTAAACTCTTTTAAATGCTCTTTTGCAACTTTTAAAGCATTTTTACTTTGATCCATTGCGACTATATGAATTTTATCATTAAGTTGCGCAAACATTTTAGAATCTCTACCCAAACCGCAACCAGCTTCAAGAACATATTTTTTATCTTTTAAAAATTTCTTTAAATTAGTTAACGTATTATATCCATATCTTTCAAGATACCATTCTCTATACATTTGTTCTGTATCTTTTGCCCAATTTGGTACAACTTTCCATTTATAATCAAAAAACTTAAATGTTATTTCTTTCTTTGGTTTCATTTATTCCTCTTATAATCTTGTTCTCTTATGTCTGATACTATTTGCAAATATTTTTCAAAATCATTCCAATCTCTAATATAGAATTCTTTCCAATTATTCCTGCCCCAAACTATAGGATTGTGCATTGGAACCCACGCATATATTTTACTTGCTTTTTCAAATCCATAAGTATTAAATAAATCTTTCATTAAATCTATTCTATAATCTTGCCAACCTATAAATATAGTGTAATCTAAATCTTCATATAAAGTGAAACATTTATTTGGGAGCTTTATCATTATTCTGTCTAATAATGGTCTTGTGAACAAATCAAATGTTGTATTTAATACATCAACATTAAACATTTTATTACCTTCTTTACCTAACATAGCATCCATTAATTTATAATGATAGTGCTTTATCAAAGTATCAGAAAACGAAATATATTGAAAATGTAATACGCAATAAGTATTATCACTTACAGTCTTTAAGTTTGCTATTGGAATCGGAATAGAAAGTATGCCGTATTCTCTTTTATCTTCAGTAAAGTTTAAAACATTTTTATATGAGACTTCTGGTCCGTCTTTAAATAAATACTGTTGATGCATAGATTGCCCATAATAATCATTTCTAATATTATTATCTTTATCTAATACATCATTCCATTTTAAAGTTATTCCGTATCCCTCTTTTATTGACTCAGTTATAGATTTTAATCCATTCTTTCCATTTCTATAAAACATAGATGATGGTAATTCATCTAAACTTGGTCTATAAAATATAGTTCCACCATGTCTTCTACCAGCTTCTAATAATTTAGTGTATACTATATAATCATTACTATATTTTGACGTATCTGCGTTGTTATCAAAGTCATTCTTAAAACTATGTTGTATAGGAACTTCAGAGTTTATGATTTCGACTATGTTACACTCTTCTTTTAGTCTATTAAGAACCTCTAAAGTATTATCAGAACTTGCATCATTATTAACTACAAATCCATCAACAAATAATTTAGTTTTTCTTAAAAAATATTCTAAAAATTTACCACCATTTCTCACTGTTAAAAGAGCTAAAAACATTAAACAAGTCTCCTAAGCCAAATCATTCCCCAGCGATTACTATCTGGATTAAATCCCCAATCCCATTTTCCTTCATTTAAATCAACAAATTCTTTAACAGGCCCTCGATGATTTTGCCATTGATCAGGAGTATCACCGCCGTGATCTTCTCCCCATACTTTGTCATCCCATGAATTTCCCATATCATGTAAAGCAACAAATCCACCAATTTTGACCTTACTAAGACAATTTGATTCAAACATCCAATAATGCATCTGTTGATAATTATGTGGAGATGTATCTATATGCATTAGATCACAAGTTTCTGGTAGAAATTTATTTATAAAAATTTCTCCGGCTTCTTGACTAAAATGAAATCTTTGATGTTCATGTGGTAATTGCGGAAAATTAGTTATATCACATCCGTACAATTGTCCATTTGTTACATCTAATGCATCTAACATTGCTCTTGTAGATGCTCCTTCTCCAACACCTAGCTCTATGACATATTTAATATCATGCAATACAATAAGCTTTTTAATAAACGAAGAATTGCCATCACCAAATGTCCCACCAGAATCCCATGGATTAGCTGGTGGAGATAGTTGTCCTACTCTACCAGTTGTATGAGGTATAGGAAACTTTTTTGAAAATGATTCTTTATTATTATATAATAATTTGTAATCCATAGTGTTAACCTGCAAATTTAGTAAAAATTATTAAACCACAATAAAAATGTATTGAATTTATGTGTTCGTCTAATGCATTATATTCTGGTAATAGGACAGCTGCTACGCTTCTAGATCTTTTGAAATCATTAATTTGTGATTTTCCGTAAACGTTTAATCTATCTATCATTGCCTTAAATATTTCTACTATTCTATTTTGATTCATAATTCCTCCACCATATCTTTCGTCATATGATGTTTGAATATCTTCGACAGCATATAAACCACCAGGACATAGCGTTTGAAAAAAGTATGCTATAGATTTTACTTGATCTTTAGAAACATGACTACCATCATCAATAATTATATCAAATCCAGTTTGATGATTTTCAAAAAAATGTTTTAAAAATTCTTCATCTCCTTGATCTGCAATTATTACTTCTGTTCTATCTGTCGCATATTGTGCACACCTTGGATTTATGTCTATTGCTGTTATTTTTGCATTTGGAAAATATTCTTCCCAAATTTTTATAGAATCACCTTTATCTATTCCTATCTCTAATAATTTAACAGGAAGATCTCTAGCACCTTTAAAATATGATTCATATATAGTCATATATGAATGTCCTAAGGAAGACCTAGGAGATTTGTATTTTACTGCTATTTCATCTAATGTCATTTTTTTCTCTATATAATTTTGAATTTTCTACTAAATCTTCAATTGCATTATGTAATTCTTTTCTTATGTCTAAAAAATGATACCATTTATTAATATCATCAATATTGTTGTTATTTTTATAACTGTCATATGTCTTCATAGCTTCCCACCAACCTTCTGCTAACTTGCAAACAATTTCACTATATTTCATTAGAATTTTATCCTTTTATATGTCTTAGGAATCTTTTTGCCAGTTAACCAATCCTCAACAATTTCGTCTAATTCTTTGCAAAAATCATTTCTTTGTTTATTAGAAGTCTCTATAACATTAAATAATTCTATTTTTTCTTTATCAGTTAAAGAAGTATCATTTTCTAATTTATCTCTTAATCTGATAATCTTAATTACTTCAATTACAAGCTTGTCAGTTAGAGTCGCTAAAGTTTCCATATTTATCAAATCTCTCGTCTGTTATTATTTTTCCTGTTTTATCTATATAAGGAGAAAAATCTAAAATTTTTCCATTATAACTCATTCCAAGCCAAGTATCTTTTCCCATACAATAATCAGAATTTATATCAATATAATCTGCTATATCACCTTTTCCATGCATACCATGTGAAATTCCAGTTGGCCAACCGTTGCCATGTATCATTTCTGGTCCGTGAAACAGTTGAACACCGTGAAGAGCAAATGGTTCGTCTAAATGAGCTTTGAATTTGTATTCATTATATAATTTAGCATTTTTTCTTTGATTAAAATCTTGATTATTAACAAATTGAGTTTGTAACCAATTCTCACATTCATTTTGATTTTTTTGATTAGGATATTTACCTATTCTTTTCCATATATTAGTTCTATAAATATTTGGACCATGAGAAAAAGGGACTTGCCAAAGTGGCCATAATAACTGATTATCTTTTGTTAATAAATGCGCTCTAACATCGTCTGAATAAATAGTCTTAATATACTTTTGTGAATTGTATTCTGTGAATATATCATGACCGTATAATTTTAATCCACCATAATATTCAAAACCTTCTCCTGATATTAATGTTATCTCTTCAAATTTTAATAATAATTTAATAGCATCTTTTAACCAATTTTTATTTCTAGCTATACAGTATTGATCATCTTCTAATCTTAAAGCAAATGGAGTCTTTATACTATCAATTGCTCTATTAAAATCTGTTGAAGCTTTTCCGTCTATAGTATTTTGATAATCATAATCTAATTCTAAACTTTCTAATACTTTTCTATTTCTATTTGTTATATCTTTATTATTATCACCATCTACTATTAAAATTTGAACATAATTTTGACTTAAATCTGTTCTTGCTACTAATCTTTTAAGATTTAACTCTAAAGATCTAGTACGTTTATATACTGGCAGGAATATAGTTACTAATTTCATCTTCGAATGATTTCCATAATTCTTTATTTTGATTGCAAACTGTAGGTCTTGAGTTGTCAAATCTTTCTTTTATCATTTCTAATGAATTATATTCTTCATATTTCTTAGACATGATACCTTTTTCTAAATCAGATTCGACTAAAGTTCCTTTGAATTTATTCATACCATCATTTTCATGCTCTTGATGATATATCAGTGTATTGTATTCAGTTTCTTGTTTTACATTAAGTCTTCCAGTTCTTTCTTTTATATCGTCTTCTTCACTTAATGGTCCATAAAATCTTAAATCATATCCACCAATAGTCTTAAATAACTTTGTTTGAATTGCATAAGTTAAAAATATATGCGTATGAATACCATAAACATAAAGATTTTCAAAATTATGCCCTATGTTATGTGGTATCCTTTTAGCTAATGTTAACAATTCATTTTCATGTATTTTTTCTAACCATTTATCATAATCTTCTATAACATTATCAACTATAGAATATTTTGTCCATACAAATGGTGGAGCTATTATTCTAAACTTATTACCTAATTTGAAATTTTCGTCTATTGCTTCTACAGCATTTTTGCTTATCATTGTATCAGAACCAACAAAGAATATAGTATTTCCTTTAGCTTGATAAGCTCCTAAATTATTAGCCCATCCAAGCGAAAAATATTTATCTTTAAATTGAGGATAATATCGATAAGATGACACAAATCCATATTTTGAAACTATAGCTAATTGTTTTTCATAATTCTCTTTAGAAGAACCAAAATCAACTATAATTAATTCAAAATCTTTTGTTTGTTTTGAAAGAGATAATATAACATTTTCGAAACGATAATCTGATCTGTTTCGAAACCCTAGTATAACACTAACCAATAGTTACTCCTCTCCATTTCAAAATATCATTAATTATATCATCTATTGTAAACCATTGCAAATTATTTTCACCAAGCACTTCTTTTAACGTATCAATGTTAACAAGTCTTCTTGGCATATCTTCAAATGCATCATTATAATATAATTTTTCAGAATTTAATATTATTTTTGATTCACTTTTTGTTATTTCTTTTACTTTGTTTGCTAATTCAAGAATAGTCATTTCTTGACCACTACCAATATTTATAACCTTTCCATAAGATTTACTATTACCTATTAATCTAAATATAATCTCACATACATTATGTATGTGAGTAAATGTTCTTTTTTGTGATCCATCAAAAAATACTGGAATTGGTTCGTTTTTTAAAGCTTTATCAATAAATCTTGGAACAACCATACCATAATCACTTACTTGTCCAGGTCCAGTAATATTAAAAAATCTTAAAATAGTAGCTGGAATTCTATACTTATTATACATGTCTAAAGTTAGAAATTCATCTATATATTTAGATGCAGCATAACTCCACCTGCTTTTATATGAAGTTCCGTATGTTACATCACCAGCTTCTTTTAATTCATTATTATTCTTACCATAAACTTCAGAAGTAGAAGCTATCAAGCATCTTTTTCTATATTTTTTACAAGCTTCTAATATAGTCTCTGTTGCTTGAATGTTATTCATAATACATTCATATGGATTGTGCATCACTAATCCAATACCAACAGTAGCAGCTAAATGTAAAACAACATCTGCTTGTGAAACACATGATTCAACTTCTTCTTTATTTTCTTGACATACTTTAAATTGAACAAAAGCACAAGTTGTTCCAAATAAATTTTCTGCTCGTCCAGTAGATAAATCATCTATAACTATGATTTCTATATCTTTAGAAAGTTTGTTTAAATAGTGAACAAAATTCGCGCCTATGAAACCAGCGCCACCAGTTACTAATATTCTCATTTTTTAACCTCTTCTAATGAAACAATTCTATACGGCCAAATCCAATCACCACAAACTCTTTTTATTTCTTGATAATTTGGCAATTTTTCAAATTTTATTATATATTTTTTCTTTTCATTATTGTTTGTCATATTTGTTACCTAATTAATCATTTTTTAATACCACAAGTGGCCTCAGCATCACGACGTTGACTGCTGCTAAACTTTAATCATAAAGTGGAATAGTTTAATATACCCTCTTCTAGTGATACTCGGGGCATCCAGTTTAACATTTCACTTGTGTAATCTATGTCGGCTGCTAATGTTTCTTTTGCTTCTCCTTTTCGTTCTGGTATGAAAATTATGTTATCTGTAATCTTTTTTGCCAAATCAAATATAGAAATGTTTTCACCAGTTCCTATATTAAAAACTCCAGAGATTATATCTGATTTAGCTGCTAACCAATTAGCCATTGCAACATCTGATACATGTATAAAATCTCTTTTTTGTAGACCATCTCCTGTTATGTCTGCTGGTAGTCCTCTTTCTCTTTCGTCTAGAAATATTCCTATTACACTACTATAAGCATTAAATTTATTTTTTGGATTATAACTTCTTTTACCGTATACATTAAAATATCTTAAAGCAACTACAGGAATATTATATCTTTGTCCTAATTGTATTAAATATCTTTCTGCTGTATATTTTTGAAGTCCATAAGGACTCAATGGATCAACTGCATCTCCAACTTTTGATGGATAATTGTTGCCATAAACCGCTGAAGAGCCAGAATACACAATCTTTGTTTTTAATTTATTATCTATAACAGCTTTTATAATGTTTATAGAGCCAACAACGTTTACCATTTCATGAAGAATAGGGTCTTCAAATGATGGTTGAATTCTTGGTAAAGCAGCAAAATGCCATATGACATCTGGTTCTAATTGTCCGATTATATCGTTCATACTTACTGCATCAGATATATCAGATTTAATTAATGTGATTCTACTATCATTACTAAGATAGTCTAAAGAACCTGTTGATAAATTATCTATGACGTATATTTTATCATCATCTTTTATTTTAGTTAACAATAAATCTACGAAATTACTGCCTATAAAACCAGCACCACCTGTTACTATATAGTTCAAGCTGCATCCTCCTTTGGAACTATTGCGAAATATAATAATTTATAATTATAAACTTTACCATCTTTGCCTATTTCTGCGATTCCTACTGGTCTAATCGCTGCCTTTTTAGCTTCTATAAAAGCTTCTGCATGATTAAATCCATATTTTATGTTGTTTATTGTTTCTATTTTTACTTTAAGAAAATTATCTTCTATTTTTGCTTCTTTTACAAGAAACATAACTTCTCCTAAATCTAAAGCTGCACTTTGTCCATATCCAACTCTTCCAAGCGCTCTTTTTTCATCTATCAATTTTTGATAATCTTTTAAGACTTCTTGCCATAATTCTGTTGTGTAAATTCTACCATTTAAATTAGGTTTATTTAACTCTATTTTATCTTCAAACTCCATATTTTTCTTTCAGTTGTTTTGTAAATTCTAGATTTATATTATCTAGTCCTTGTTTTCCTAAAACAGATAACCAATCTATAACTACTTCTTTATTCTTATCAGATAGATTACTTTCTTGTTTAAGCCAAAGATTAGAATCTCCTTTTTTATCATTAGAAATATTATCTGGTTGACAAGCTACTTTGCCGATCCACGTTTCAGACTTACATGGTTCGAACCATGCTTTATCCCATTGTTGTCCAATTATTCGATTTCTAAATTCTATATCACATATTCTTAACCATTCGTGAGGAGTTATATTTCTTCCTTCAAGATACTTTAATTCTCTATACTCTATGTCTCCATCAGAACCATCTTTACCTTGCAATAATAAATTAAAATAACCCATTTTCAATATAACAGATTTATGATATCCTTTGCTACATCTACATAATTGAGCTATTCTATCAAAACCATTCTTAAGAATCCAAATCATTGTATTCTTCAACCAATCAGGTTGAAAATATACTTCATCATTATTATGTATAATATAATCATTTTTTGCATTAAATAAAATAGAATTGTGATTAAAAGATAAACTTTCTATTTTATTATTTCGTATAATCTTATACTCATTGTTTTTTAACCAGTGCTTAATTTTAGAATCTAGATCGAATTCGCAAGCATTATCTATAATAGTGAAACTAAGATCTTTAGATAATTTGTCATTTTCAAAACAAGAACCAAAAAATGTATCTATATTAAAGTCTCTCTTCGTGAATACTACACCTATTGTTATATCTTTAATATTCAAACTTTTATTTCCTTATAAAGTCTATGTAATTTATGACCGTAATCAATTTTCCACCCATCATCCCAAAGTTTATCAAGTTGAGGATCTTCTGAAATTAATCTACAATCACACATACAATGTTCTTCAAACCAAGCTTGAATTTCTTTATCATACTCTGATAAATAACTAGCTGTACAAGTTGGATTAGATATGAAAAACGCTATAGATTCTCCATGTTTATCACACACTGCATGTAACCATTTTTTCATAATTTTTTTCTCTTATTACTTGAAGATTCTTTATGACTAACCCATCTACAGTTAGCTGGTTCGTAATTGCCATTATGATTTATTCTATCTATACAATACCACTTTTCTCTTTGTCCCATATCTTTAAGAAAAGTTTCAAAACTATTTATCCATTGCTCGCAAACAATTATTCCTCGAGCACCATAAGATTTATAATTGTGAGCGCTCTTATTATAACATCTTCTCTTCATTGCTTGCCAAGTTCTATATGTTGGAGTATTAGTCATATCATGAGTAGTTGCTTTAATCTTTATTTTCAATCTAACATCAGCGCGCTTAGCAGGATTTCCATCACCAGAAAACATTTCTGATAATTTTCTTTTTACACTTTCTGGACATTTATCTTTTCCTGTTTTTCGTCTAACTTCCCAATTTTTTAAAACACTTTCGCTAATTTTCTTTCTTGTTTCTTCAGTCATAATTTGTCCAAGATTTCAGTATATGACTCGTTGTACCAAAATTTTACATTGTTTTCTAACCATACTGGATGAAAGTAAAACTCTTTAGCCGCATCTCCCTCATATTTACATATAATTTTCTTATTCTCAAAACAAGAAAATAGATGAACAAATCCACTAAAACATATAACAGCTTCAGAATTAGCTATATAAACTAATTCTTCTGGTAGACTAAGATCTCTAATATCATAACAATAATCATATTTTTCATCATCTTGTATACCCATAAGATATATTTGATATCCTAATTTTACATTTAAAAATTTAATCAAATCTTGCAAGAACTTTTTAGAACTCCAAGATCTTCTAGGATCATCTCCATTTCCTGCGAATGATGTTATAACAATACGTTTTTTAGCATCAAGAAAAGTTTGATCATATAATTCTGGCAGTTTGAATTTTATATATGGTTGGCTGTCTGACCTTATAGAATTAGGTCTTAAAAGAAATTGATTTACTTCTCCATAAACTTGTGGACTAAATGCAAAATCATATTCTTTTCCATGATCTTGGTAATATTCAAATTGTTTTGCAGATATGATATTATAATCTATATTCTGTAGTTTCAAAAATTCATCAGAATATTTTGTATAATCTACTTTTGTTCTTCTATTTGTTACTTCGTCGATATAAGTGTAATGGAATCTTTCATCATCATTAATATGATTAAAGCACTTACTAAAACATATCAACATGTCACCTAAACCACCAGAACCAAGAAATGTTTTCAATTAAAAGTATACTCCTCCAATTGATCCACTTTTTTCACAATCTGCATTTAAATCATTACCAGATCTATATGGAACTAAAAGTTCTCCATTTGCTCCATGTATGTGATTTGTAAGTTTTCTAATCTCTTTTCTCAAATCTTCGATTTGTTTATCTCTACGTTTAATTTGTTCTCTTAATCTTTCAATCTTTTTATCTTGAGATATTTCATCCCAATACCATGGTTCTTTTTTATCTTCACTCTTTATTTTTATATTTTCTTCCATTCTTTTTCTATATCCTTATATCTTTCGTTTTGAAAAATCTGTTTAGCCTTGTTTTTAACATGGATAGAATGCAGCCCAGGTATAAAGTAAGCATTTTTAAATCCTATTACATGATGGTGAACTGGATGAATATCGTGTCTTAAATACGTTTTAAATAATCTTTCTTGAGGATCTGGATAATTAATCCATTTAAAAAATGGTTGCACATTCCAATTATATTTTCTAACTAATTCGTCGTCTAGATCTTCTATGATATTAATTCTTGGAGTTAAAA
>Ga0209777_10000543_pt1 | contig 61217 bp, 66 predicted proteins | sample FrelakmetHBP12HB_FD_187147 | JGI IMG/M metagenome (GOLD analysis project Ga0209777, IMG submission 187147) | Freshwater lake sediment microbial communities from the University of Notre Dame, USA, for methane emissions studies -HBP12 HB (SPAdes)... | ecosystem: Environmental > Aquatic >...
GATCTGGCTGGACATGGGAGAGTTTGGCGAACAGGCGTACTAGATTTCAAACGTCCTTCGTTCTACCGTCAGGCGGGCGCATCAGCGCCCGCCTTTTCCTTATCCTACCTCGAATGCCTCATGAGGCGGCGTGACACCGCCGGGTCATGCGGTATACTGTCAAGACAATCGTGTGACCGGAGGAAAATGCCATATCCAGAACAGTCGAATGCCTGCTGCATGCACGAGCCGGGTCGTGTCCGGCTCCTGGCGCTCCCGTGAAGCCCGCAACACTGCACATTACTCCGCGGCAGGCAACCGGTTTTGCGCTGGCACGAGGCGGTATCTCGCAGCCGTTCGACGAACCGCTTGCGGCTGTTCGTGCTATGGTCGCCATCCAGGCACAGTATGCCGCCTCCATCCCATTCGCCATCCATGCTCGCTGCCCGTCGGCCCCGCGCACGTGGACCGACCGGGCGCTTGCACGTGAGCGCTCACTTGTCAAGACCTGGTGCCTGCGTGGCACCTTGCATGCACTGACCACCGAGGACCTTGCCCTCATGGTCGGCTCATTCGGTGAACGAGGCCTCCGTACAGTCGAGCGGGTGATGCTGCGCATGTGCGACATGGACGCTGTCGCGTGGCATCGTGTTGAGCAGGACGTCCTGCATGCACTCGCGGCAGGACCGTTGGATCGTACGGCACTTCACGCAGCCGTCCCCAGACTTCGGGACGTGCCATGGGCAGGCTGGGGCGAGGACGTGAAGGGGCTCGCGTACCAGGGAGACCTTCTCATGGTCGGCAGCAAGGGCTCACGACCCGTGTTCGCCCGCCGCGACACGTGGCTGCCCGACCTGCGCTTCCGTCCGCGCACATGCATCAAGTCCCTGGGGGAATTGCTGGTCCGCTACCTGCGGACGTTTGCCCCGGCGACTCTCAGCGACTTCGCCCACTGGACGGGTCTGCCTGCAGTCACGGTGCGCGATACAGCCACCCGGGCAGACGAGCTCCTTGTATCTGTAGCTGTCGATGGGCGAACCACGCCCCTCTTGGCACTTGCTGAAGATGCGGACGTCCTTCAGAAGCCTCTGCCCGACATTCCGCCGGTCACCCTTCTGCCTAAGTTCGATGCCATGCTTCTTGCCTGGAAGGACCCATCCCGCGTTCTAGACGGCGGAGACCACGGCGCCGTGTTCCGCCCGGCAGGCCAGATCGAGGCTGTCGTCCTTCTGCGCGGACACACGGCGGCAACGTGGCGTGTGAAGCAGGCACCGAGCAGCATGTACGTCACCGTCACACCGGTCCGGCACGTGGGTGGTCCCGCACGGCGGCAGGTCGAAGCCGCATTCGAGCATCTGGGTTCCTGGACGGGCGTACGTTCCACGGCCGTCGAATGGCAGGACTGATCATGTCCAAAGGAGGTTCCATGGATACAAATGAAGGGCGGCACCGCCAGATTCTCCAGGACATCGCGCACCGTGTGATGCTCGAGAGGGGATTGCTTCCCGACTTCTCGCCCGAGGTACTTGCCGAGCTGGACAGGATCCAGGCACCCGCTGTCTCGGAGGATGGGGCTCTCCGTGACCTCAGGAACCTTCTGTGGTGTTCGATCGACAACGATGACTCGCTCGACCTGGACCAGCTCACGGTCGCGGAAGCCCTGCAGGATGGAACCACCAGGATCCTTGTCGCCGTGGCGGATGTCGATGCTCTTGTCGGGGTCACGTCTGCAATCGACGACCACGCGCGCACCAACACCACCTCGGTATACACCGCTGCCGAGAAGTTCCCTATGCTTCCCGACAAGCTGTCTACCGACCTCACCTCGCTGAACCAGGACCAGGACCGCCTTGCCGTCGTCGTCGACATGATCGTTGCCGGGGACGGCACCCTGCAGGGATCCGACGTCTACGAGGCCATCGTCCGCAGTCATGCCAAGTTGGCGTATAGCAGCGTCGCAGCATGGTTGGAGGGAGCCGGACCAATGCCACAACCAGTCACCGCCGTGCCCGGCCTGGCCGAGAATCTGTTGCTCCAGGACAAGACTGCCCAACTCCTGAAGGGTCACCGCCATGTCCTTGGAGCACTCAGCTTGCAGACCATCGAGGCACGACCGCTGTTTGAGGACGACACGATCAGCAATCTCCAGGTGCAGGAGAAAAACCGCGCCACGGAACTCATCGAGGATTTCATGATCGCAGCCAACGGCGTCACGGTGCGGTTTCTCACTGCTCACGGGTTTCCCTCGATCCGCCGCGTCGTGCACGTGCCCAAGCGCTGGGACCGCATCGTCGAAGTAGCCGCCGAGCACAAATTCGAGCTTCCCCGCACTCCCAGTTCAAAGGCACTCGAAGACTTCCTGACCAGCGCGAAGGCGACCGATCCGGTGACGTTCCCCGACCTGTCCCTCACGATCATCAAGCTCCTGGGGCCTGGTGAATATGCTGCAGAACTGCCGGGGGCGAATGCCGAGGGACACTTCGGCCTTGCTGTCCGGGACTACACGCACTCCACCGCCCCCAATCGCCGCTATCCGGACCTCATCACCCAGCGCCTGGCGAAAGCGGCGATCGCGAACAAACCCGTGCCATACAGCATGGACGACCTGACAGCCCTTGCGAAGCACTGCACGGATCAGGAAGACGCCGCCAACAAGGTCGAACGGCAGGTCGAAAAGTCCGCAGCAGCACTCCTCCTCGGATCCCGGATCGGAGAACAGTTCGACGCCATCGTCACCGGTGCTGCCGACAAGGGAACGTGGGCACGTCTGCTCACCGTGCCGGTCGAAGGCAGGGTGGTCCAGGGCTTCCAGGGGCTGGACGTCGGTCAGCGCACGCGAGTCCAGCTTCTTTCGGTGGACGTCGAAAGGGGATTCATCGATCTCAAGAGAGTCCGTCGCTAGAAACGAGGTTGACAGACCAGCTGGTAGACGATCGTCCGATGTCGGACCAGCGTCCCTCAGCAGCGGGTTGTTCTTCTTACCGCTTAGGCAAGGACTGGTTGCCGTGCTTGCTGGTACGCAGGATATGCCCTGTCTGACCATCCTCCATGCTAGACGTGGTAGGCGTAGATAGTTGAAACGATAGTCCACAAAATGCCTGCGGCAACAAAGGAGAAGACTGCTCGGTAAAAGGCTCTCGGATTCTTGACACCGGAGATAAATCGCGTGAAGTAAAGGGTAAAGAACGCTCCGATGACGATATTCCCGATTCCGCCCACGGCATTCACCTTGTGCCACGTGGCTGCGTCGCGGAATGTATTGCCAACTTGGATGCCGATGGAGGCACCTGCATGGCTATAGATCTCCAGGATACCCACGACGACAAGACTGATACTCATGATGAAAAGAAGGATGACATTGACTTTCGAAGTGTCAGTATTCTCAATGGTTGACACGGTAGTGGCGCCTGACTGTAGAAAAGTCTTCCGGAAAAGCTTGTCGGAATAGAAGTAGAGATAAACGCACGTGGCGAGAAGGACAGCGGCCGAGCCAAACGCCAGGTACAGCATACCTGTTTCTACAGGCACACTGGTAGAATAGAGAAGAATGCTCGCTGTACTGAGGGCGGGGCCAAAAATGTACATGATCTGCGCACCCTTCTGGTTCGTCATCTTCCATATTTCTGGACTGGCATATGCTGCAGGCAGCTTGAATCCAAGCGCGGAATTGGGCTTAATTCTGGCCAAAGAATGACTGAGGACAACAAACAGCAGCCCAAAAAGCGCCATGAAAAGATAAGGTTCCATGAAATCAGCCTCCTACTGGCTCCTTCTTCATCGTCCAATCCTTCGAACAGCAATCACAATGGGAGGATGCTGGATGGCTAAACTCGCTCCATCTCGAGCCTACCGCCTTTCCTTGAGCCTGTTCTTATGAACAGCGCTAAGAATCGTAACGCCCATTGCAGTAACGAGAAGGACAATGCTGACGAGAAGCAGAATCTCAGCGATTGTATCAAACCATAATGTCCATTGATGATAATGCGCCCACAGATTCAACACGAGTATGGGTATGCCCATCATCATAGCAATACGGCCTACTACTTTGTTTGTTGCATCCCAAACTGCCCGGTTGGACAGGGTCTCCGCTGTCCTCACACCGAACACTCTGTTCTGCTTGACCAACTGCAACAATAATCCACCAACAATCATGATGATGGAAACAGTTTGAATAAAGACAAACCTGTCCATTTGCTCCTCCTGTTGCGTCAATCATTAAAGTCACGCGACTATCAAGAAACGCTGAATTCTGTCAAATAGCTTGAAGCAATTCGTACACAAGAGTCCTGTGGTAGAACAATATCCACAAAGGTATGTATGCCTACTTGGACAAGGAGTGCTTGCCCTGCTGTTCAACACGAAGGATGTACACAAGCTGCATGACAATCGAACCAGCAATCAGAATGATGAGGAGCGGTACGAAGAACTTGCCGTTGGCAGTGCCGACACCCGTATTCCATAGCAGCAGGAAGAGCTGACAAAGAAACAGAATGGCGAGGACGGAAACAACAAGAACGTACCAAGTCTTTCGAGCTGTGCCGGAGCTGTCAGGAAGCACAAGGGGAACGACAGCTAACAACAGAGACAGGAAAGGGATCAAGAAGGCTCCCCAGAAACGAGGAAGAGAACCATTCGGCATGCCCAGGACGTCCCAGTGAATAGCGAGCGTCGCCGGAAGACGGGCAAACATCGCTAGACTGATAATGAGAGTTGCAGCAGCAAGGGACAAGGACAGCCATACAGCCCATCCAAGCTGTCGTGAGGCTGGCTTGGGAGTGATTGAAGCGTCTTTCGCCCCGCTCGTTACGACGCCATGACCCATACTCTGTTTCAATGCTGCCATGAACCCATCAGGGTTGGCCGGAGAAATGCCATACTTTTTGCCATCTATGGTCTTTATGAGCATGATATCCGTGAGCGCATGCGTGGAGTACATATGCACAGTGCCTTCATCAGAATAGGCAACGTCAAAGACAGCAATCCCTGGCATACGGAAGCTGGATGCTAAGCTAAGTGCAAGATCCTTGCGGACAACGTCAGTGATGTTGTTGTAGGAGATCTTGCTCTTCCAGGGGCCAAGGATGAGATACAATGCGTCGTCCCGCAGCTCATACCGCATATGAGGAAGCGAACAAAGAACAAGGAATACTTGACCTGCCAAGCACAACATGATCGCCAGCATCGACCCGAATATGATCCACATGACTGTGGCAACCACCCGATCTGGCCAAGGAACAAAGAGACTCCTTACAAAAACCGCAGCGATACCGAGCATCAAGAACAGAAAGAGAACAAGGCTCGTATAGCTCGATCGCTGCTTTTCAGCATATTCGGTGTGCATCTTCGTACCTCCATCCACGTTCTTAGTGCCCAAAGAGGCTCATTGCTACGCAAGAAGGCCCCTTTCAGGTCCAAACTCTCCGCACCAGACACGGCAAGAAGAACACTAGAAGCATGATCCACTGCTGGAGACACACCAAAACCACGCAAAGACCCTGAACCGGAGCCACCAGGATTTTGGGCTTCGCTTCTCAAGAAACTTGGTACGTTAGTTTTGTTGAGGGTCGCAAGCCTCCTTTTCTATGAAGAGTCTCTTTGATTTCAAGATCCACACGAGACTTGCAGCCGCGAATATCGCGACGTATGTTTCCACAACGAGGATGTTTCTTGCCAGCATGACTGCTCCCAAATCTACAAGGGTATGAATTGCAATCGCAAGGAGAACGAATGCGATCTTTTTGAATTTGACCCCATAAAGAACGATAAGTGATAGACCAATCTGAATAACAAAAGCAAGCACCCTTTCAATACCGCCTACGAGAAACATCGGAGGGGCTGTATTTACCAGAGTGGAAACTGCGGATGTCGGGACTTGAGGAGACGCTTTCCCCGAGTTTATCAAAACTGAGATCACCAAATTATTCAGAAAAGCTGTGCCGACAAGAAGCGACTCAAATCCTCCATGCCCAATACCATAGGCAATACCGTTTTCCCAATCCAAATGATTCTTCAGAAAGAATCTGAATCCAACATACCGCCCGATTTCTTCAAACAATCCCGCCGAAAGCGCGATCAAGAAGCCTGAAATCAAGGGATAACTCTTAGAGAATACTTGGTACCATAGGATTCTCTGCAGATACCCCAGCAACGGGATTCTTGTCAAGACTTGAAAAACAAGGAAAACCAATGCACCTGTAAGGACTGCTTTCCATAAAAATCGCAGTCTCTTGCGCAAGACGATAGCCGCGACAAGAGGAAGCGCGATGCTCAACAACAAGCTGATCGAAAGGAAGATGATTGAAGAATTCTTTACCATCAGTGTTCCTCCAGTTTCCTCAGAGCGTTAGTTGCCACGAAGCTTCTGAGAGTCGAACCATTCTCCGATGATCTTCTTTTGTCCATTAACGTCGTTGAAAGAGATCGTGATTTTGACCTGCTCTTCATTTGTAAACTTCGCAACATACTGAACGCTGATACTTCCTTTCGATTCAACTGCTGCTGAGAACTTCTTCGAGCCGGGAACGTATTCGCCGATCTTCCCTCGAATCGGGCCTATGATCACCTCTTCAAACTTGTCTTTTGGCACAGCTTGCAGCATCGTGTCATCCATATCCTTTGCCCACATAACGTAATTTCTCGCAGTTTCAGCGACGAGCACATTCTCTGCCATCGCATCCGCAAAGCTCACATCACTTTCCTTCAAAGTCTTTACAGAACAACCAGTCAGCACAATGCCTGCCACAAGCAAGACTGTCAACACGGCCAGAACCTTTTTCATACCAAGCCTCCTGTTTGTTTGTACGATACTACTACAATTCCGATTAGGAACAAAATGCAATTGAAACGAATCCTCCGCGCGAACACCCGACTCCATTCTTTCTCCGCTCTTTGTCCACAGCGACGCTACCCTGGCCAGGAACTCACCGCCTGTTCAACATTTGGTGCCGCGCTTGGACAAGAACCCACCTTCGGAGCAGCCCGCCACGAATGCGATAGACAATGCATCCTGGGCGTTTGTGCGTTGCGCTGTTCCTCCTATACTGTCACCGTGAAGCTTCGCACCAGGATGGCCATAGTTGCTCTGCTTGACCTGGCCGTTTTCGTCGCGGCCTTCAATGTGCTGGCTGATGTGGCCATTGGCAGGATGTATGCTCGCGTCGACAGTCAGAATGCCCAGCGCCAGGCCCTGCGAGCGAATTCGTACCTGAGCTATTCGCTTGACATGTTGGGACGCACCTGCTCCGACTGGGCGTACTGGGACGAGACATACCAGTTCGCCCTTGACCGCAACGCCACGTATATAGGCTCCAATCTCACTCCCGACAGTCTTGCGACGATCGACGTCGATGTCTTGGTCGTTCTGGATACAAGCGGCAAGGTCGTGTATCCCAGCTCCGCCAAGACCGAGAGCCAGACACTCCATGACGCTCCACCAGATCTCATCGCACAGTTTGAACCCGGGACGGCGCTGCTAAAGCGCGCACTGCTTCAGCCTGGAGTTACCGGCTACATGCTTGTCGGCGGGCATGTGGCGTTGGTGACTGCGCGCCCCATCCTGACGAGCGCGGTGACCGGCCCGGTACGGGGAGTGCTGGTCTTCGTGCGGTATCTCGATGAAGTGTACCTCGCCGGCATGGCCGAGACGGTCGGCGGCAACGTGACCTTCCAGCTCATCGGTCAAGTCCAACTAGGCACTATCGATTCGCGGGCGCTTGGCTTGCTCGCAGAGGGGCAGCCCGCCGTCGGACTGCCAGCAGGAACGGGTAAGGTTCTCGGATTCACTGAGCTCACTGACCTCTCTGGAAACACCGCCTTCCTCCTCACGACCACTACTGACCGCACAGAACCAAGCGTGATCACTCAGTTGAAACTCAGGGCTGTTGTACTCTCCACCATAATTGGCATTATTGTGGCCGCCTTCACCCTTTTTCTCCTGAACCAGATCATCCTGAAACGCATTGCCTTGCTGGGACGTCAGGTGACAGAGGTCGGGCACAGCAGCGACCTCTCACTGCGCGTGCGCCTTCCCGGTGCGGACGAACTCTCGCAGCTGGCCACGGATGTCAACACGACCTTAGAGTCGCTGCAGCAAACTCAGCAGGATAAGGACCGGATGACACAGGAGTTGGAGCGGGACCGGAAACGACTGCATGACTACTTCGATCACGCTCACGACCTCATCTTCGCACTGGACACAGGTGACACGTTGACTTTGGTCAACCAGTCCGCATGCTCGGTTCTTGGGTATGACGAGAAAGACCTGCTTGGTCGCAGCATCCTCGACATCGTCAGCCCGGAAAGCCGCGAGATTGCGGTCAGGGCCAACGACGAAATCCGAAGCGGTGGCACGCCGTCGGAGGCGGCGATCGACGTTCTCACACGTGACGGGGACCGCCGAACCCTCGATCTGAGCGGCCAGCGCCTCTGGGACAACGGACAGTTGGCAGGCACTTTCTACATCGCGCGGGACATCACCGATCGGCTGCGCATGGAACAGGAGTTGCTGCGCAACAAGGCACTGGAATCGCTGGGAACGCTGGCTGCTGGTATTGCCCACGACTTCAACAACGTTCTGACAGTCGTCAAGGGAAACATCTCCCTGGCGGACTCGTCTTCGGGGGAATCCACTGAGTCGCGGCACAACCTGGACGTTGCGCGCGCAGCAGTGGACCGCGCTCAAGCTCTCGCCGGCCAGTTGTTGACCTTCTCCCGCGGCGGCGCCCCGATCAAAGAGAATGTTGATGTCGAGTCCATCGTCCGGGAAGTGGCGAGGTTCGTCCTCAGTGGATCGAACGTCGCTTTGCAACTGAGTGTCGATAAAAACCTGCCCGCCGTAGAAGCTGACCGCAACCAGTTGTTTCAGGTCGTGCAAAACATCATCCTGAACGCACGTGACGCGATGCCGTCGGGGGGTACGCTGGGCATTGCTCTTCTCTGTCAGACCGCGTCGGAGGAGCATCCGATCGGCATCGCTGCACCCGGAGAGTACGTCGTCATCAGCATAGCAGATAGCGGACCCGGCATCGCCGCGGAAAGCATGGAGCACCTGTTCGATCCCTTCTTTACGACAAAACCATCAGGGCACGGTGTTGGGCTTGCAACGGCACGATCTATAGCCAGGCGACACGGGGGAGACCTGCTCATTGATTCGGTTCCAGGCAAGGGAACGACAGTCCGGTTGTGCATACCCACCGCACATGGACCCGTGACCCAGGCCCAGCTCGCAAAGCCGGAGGGTGAGCCCGGCTCGGCCCATGGTCGCCTCCTGGTCATGGATGACGAGCAGACCGTCGCCGACGTTGCATGCGCCATGGCCCGGCGCCTCGGTTATGAGACGACCGCCGTACCAGACGGCGAAGCGGCAATTGCAGCCTATGCGCAGACTGTAGCCGAAGGGCGCCCCTTTGACTTGGTCATCATGGACCTGACGGTCCCGGGTGGTATGGGAGGCCGAGAAGCGGTCCAGAGGTTGCACAAGCTCTACCCCGATGCTCGCGTCATCGTCTCCAGCGGCTACTCCGACGATGCTGCGATGGCCGAGTACGCCGAGTGCGGCTTCGTCGCATTCCTTGCCAAACCCTATACGATGGAGGGGTTGGAACGCGTTCTGCGCGAATCCTTCAGGCCACCGTCGAGCTCATAGTGTAACACGGGACAGTCCTCATTCTTGTAACACGCTCAGGAGGAGAACATGACAACCGACGAACTGGTTCTGAACGAGCTCAAGGAAACTGGAGCCCTGCACCAGGGGCACTTTCTGCTCTCGTCCGGCAGGCACAGCGACCGCTACGTCCAGTGCGCACGCCTCCTGCAGTACCCCGACCGCGCGGCCCGTGTTCTGGCAGTCGCGGCCGAACAGTTCCGCCCGGTACCCTTCGACCTCATCGTGGGCCCCGCCATGGGCGGCATTATTGTCGCGTATGAGCTGGCACGCCAGCTGGGTAAGCCCGGTATCTTCGTGGAACGAGAAAACGGCGTCATGTCTCTGCGCCACGGATTCGCCATCGCCGAAGGCACGCGCTGCATCATCAGTGAAGACGTCGTCACGAACGGAAAATCTTCGGAGGAGACTGTGAAAGTCATCCGCGACTGTGGCGGCGAGGTCGTCGGCATCGCGTGTATCGTCAACCGCAGCGCCGAACTCATCCCGCATCCCGTCTGGAGCGCCATCCGCCTCACCATCGAGAGCTGGCCCGCAGGCGACTGCCCGCTCTGCAAGCAGGGGATCCCCTGGGTGAAGCAGGGAAACAGGGGGAATGCCTGACCTGTTACAACAAATAGGACTGTCCCCTGTTACACAAAAACGGTGATACAATCAGTATAGATGGTCTTACGCGATCCAGCGATTTGTGGCAAGACAAGGAGGTAGCGGAATGACACAGAAGTATGAACTCTACAAGTGCGAAATCTGCGGCAATATCGTTGAAGTGACCCATGACGGAGCAGGCACACTTGTCTGCTGCGGACAGCCGATGACAAAAATGGTCGAGAAAACTACCGAAGCAGGAACCGAGAAACACCTGCCTGTTGTCGAAAAAGCAGAGCATGGGACGACGATCAAGGTCGGATCTGTTCCGCACCCGATGGAAGAGCAGCACTACATCGAGTGGATCGAAGTATTCATGAAAGACGGCAAGGTCGTGAGAATACCCCTGCATCCGGGAGACAAGCCCGAAATACATTTCGGTCACAACGTCGAGGACATGATTAAGGTGAGAGCCTACTGCAACATTCACGGGCTCTGGTCCAGGAAGCTGGTGTAGGGCACACAAGACCCAGGAACGCTCGAAACCCCCAAACAACGCTTCGGGGCCAGTCTTTTTCCGCTTATCCCTCGTCCGGCATCGGGGTGTCGAGGGCCGACGCCGCGTCGTGGTCAGGCAGCAGCTTCTCGAGGTTGCGCAGACGGGGTATGAAGAATCCCGCCAGGGTGACCGCCGAAGCAGCCGTGGCGCTCAGCAGGTACAGGACGGCCATCCCCGCCCCGGAGCCGGTCCCGGTGATACGTGCGAAGGTCGGAACCAGTGCTCCGCCTGGACGCATCGCCGGCTCAAAGACCTTGTCCGCGAGCGGACCAGCCGCAACTATGGCCAGGGGCATGACTGCAAAGGCAATCATGCGCCGCGCCGAGAAGACGCGCCCCTGGTACTGCGATGGCACCTTGGCCTGCCAGATGGATTGCGACAGTCCATACACCATCGAGCCCAGACAAGCCGAGGTCAGGAACCCGGCTGCCCACACAACCGGGGTGCGCCCGAAGAAGACACACAACCCCAGCGCCATGAAGCCGAGCTGGTCTCCCACCAGGATACCCCGCACCTTGTTCCTGGGGCCTCCCCATATCCCCATGAGAAATCCACCCAGTGCCCCACCGATGCCCGACGCAGATAGGACCACGGCCAGGGCAGAAGCCTGCTGCCCCGTGCGCGCCAGCACCATTGGAGCAGTGAGCGGGCCCGAGAGCGAGATGAGGAAGTTGGATGCCGTGAAGGTAGACACAAGCAGCAGCAGCGGGGTCCGTTCGCGAATGTAGCGGAATCCAAAGGCCATCTCGCGCCACAGCGGTTCCCGAACCGCCTTATCGGGTGTATGCGCCGGGATCGCCACTGCAACAAGCGCTGCGATAGCGACGCCGAACGTGATCATGTCGATGACCATGATCCCGGGGGCGTGCATGATCGGCATGAGAAGCCCCGCCAGGATCGGTGCGGTGATGAGCGAACCCGATTCGGCGAGCGACATGAGTCCGCCAGCCCGGGCATACTGCTCCTTGGGCATCATTTGCGAGATAGCGGCCGAGTAGGCCGGCCACTGGAACGCAGAGCCAATACCCTGCATGGTCGCCGCGACATACAGGTGCCAGATCTGCAGATGTCCTGTCACGTACAGCACGAGTGCCACAGCCGTTGCCGTGACCGACAGGAGATCCGACAGCATCATAGTCAGCTTGCGGTTCCACCGATCGACCCAGACGCCGGCAAGTGGCGCCACTATCATGGTCGAGCCCATGAAGAAGAAGTCGACCAGCGCGAGAGATGTTGCGAGGCCGGTCTTCTGGTAGGCCCAGATGCTGAGCGCAAACGCTGTCATGGCCGAACCAACCATCGACAGGACCTGCCCGGACCACACAAGCAGGAACGCGCGGAAACCGCTGGGGCGGCGGAACGTCAGATGCAGCATGTCGTGACGGAACTCCTCTCGCAACGGACTGCAGGCTTCATCGCCTGTGGCTTACCAGCATAGAGGGTCGCCCCGCCATTGTCAAACGACCTGTGACACTGCCCGTCGAGCAATTTTCACAACACATTTATGTGACACGTCGGAAGTCTATGCTCATTTCTTGAAAGCGTTCCGTTGAAGTCAGAGGAACAGGAATGCGCTGATGGAAGTGTCGAACAGGATGACAGGCAGAAGGAAAGGTCACGGTCTGGGACTGCCGATTGCACGTTCCATCATACGCAAGCGTCGTGGCGACATGGAGATCGACTCCTTTCCGGGCGTTCTTGACCTCCATTGCCGATTATTAACACTATTGTTAACAATCAGAAATGGAGGCTGGTCGTAAGAAGTTACGCAAAGACCGCTGCATACAGCAGTGCAAACACTCTCTTGACCAGGTGGCCCAGGAGGAGCTGCAGCGTCTCTATCCGCGTTTCCAACAACTGCAAATGGCACTATGGCTGGAGTAATGCATCTCTGTCCGTCGTTCCCCCCGAGTATGTTGGTTCAATACGAGGGGCGTTTCTCCCGAGCCCTTTTATCCAAGGCCCCCGAGCACTTTCTTCCCATGCGAGGGGCGCTTCTGAGGGGTGCTTCTCCGCGAAGGCGGGAACCCATTGTAGAAAGCTCATGCAAACTCGTTCCAAGGAAGTCGGAGGGCTAGTTTTCCTCTCGGGAACATTCCTCTTGTAAGCAACTTGGAATGAGGCAAACTGAGACAGTTCATCGTAATCCGGGAGGTTTCTATGACACAGAATATTCTCGTGCACATCACACTGATGGCTCTGGGCGTTGTTGTCCTTCTTGGCGCAGGATTTGTTGGTGCAAAGGACAAGGGTGGCAAGAAACTGAACACCCACAAGATGTTGGGTGGCATCGGCGTGGTCCTCGTTTTGCTTGGTGCTGCTGGTCTCGTTATAACAAGGGCCTTCATACCGACTCTGCCGCACTTTTACATTGCCCTGCTGGCGATCGTGGTCATGATACTGACTCCAATCGGAGGGCTACTCTACCTGAAAGCCGCTCCGGCAAAGAAGGCCGCCCTGCGAAAATCACATCGCTTGGGTGCAGCCATCTTCTTTGGGCTGGCCGCTCTTGTAGTGATTCTCGGCATCATCAGTGTTCTACCAATGATACGATAGCCCCGCTGAGGTGAAGCATGTGCTGCCGAAGGCTGGAGTGGCACATCTCTGGCGAGACTGTCTTGTAGTGCTGCAATTCAAGTGATTGCCGTCTCCGTGGAGCCTATGGTACCGATAAGTAAGAATGCATAGGGGGAAACAATGAACTACTATCTAGCAGTACTCAAGAAGTATGCAGTATTTAGAGGAAGAGCAAGCAAGATGGAGTATTGGATGTTTGCCTGGCTCAACTTGATCTTTGGTGTCGTAGCTTTCATTCTCGACGTCGTTTTCAGGACTTCCAGCCCTATACAGATTGATCTGACGAGTTTTCTTGTTCTCTTTCCTGGTAAGATTAGTGGTTTCTTCCTTCCCCTTTATCTTCTGGCCGTCTTCATACCCTTTTTGGCGGTTACAGTAAGAAGATTGCACGATACAGGAGAAAGCGGCTGGTGGTGTCTCCTGGGGATAATTCCACTGGTCGGCACTATCTGGCTCATCGTTCTCTTGGCAACCGCTGGTAGTCGAGAGGAGAATACTTACGGGGCAGCTGTAGCAGAGAACATCCGTGTGGACCAGCTGCCACAGCAGAGAGTGTCTGATTGACAGTAGGCTGGATGCCTGCCTGCACGAGCATGACGATTGGGCCCGGCTGCAGTAGCTGAGACCATGTCATCTTTGCTGCCACTCTGCGCCCTTTTGCGCTATACTTCCTTGGATTGATTGACACAGCAAAAAGGGGTCTGCATGGCTGAAGCATCACCAATCGGATTTGTCCTGGGCACCAAGCCCGCATCGTCGCTGGAGTTCTACGTCCTCGTCGATCAGCACAACTACCTGGAGATGGACGACGTCGTTTTCGTGCGGTCGGCCGTCGAGGGGTATGCCGGCGTCGAGGCCGTCACCTTCTACGGCACCGTCATCGAGGTCCAGCAGTACCATGAGGGCATCCAGTTCGACAGCGACACGACCATCGTGCGCCAGGGCATCATGCCCGCCGGCGTCGCCTACGTGGGCAAGGTGCAGGTCACCAAGCTGGAACCCGAGGTCTTTGTCGCGCCGCACCCAGCCGACTTCGTCTACCGCGCCACCGGCGCCGACCTGGACAAGGCGCTCAGCTTCGACGTCATGAAGCAGCGCGTGCCCGTCGGCATCATGCGCAACAAGGAGCCCTTCTACGTCAACTTCGAGTTCCTCAACGGCGCCAAGGGTGCACACGTCAGTATCAGCGGCGTCAGCGGTGTGGCCACCAAGACCTCGTTCGCCCTCTTCCTCCTGTACTCTATCTTCCACTTCGAGGGCACGAAACAGGGAGACCAGCAGATGCAGGACGGTATGCCGTCCGCCGACAAGGCCGCCGCGCGCAGCATCGTCTTCAACGTCAAGGGCGAGGACATGCTGTTCCTCGACAAGCCCAACAAGGGCCTGACCGACGACCACCGCGCCGTCTACGCCAAGATGGGCCTGCCCACCACACCCTTCACCGACCTGCGTTTCTTCACGTCCCCCAAGTCCGACAGCGAGGTCCCCTCGCCCAGCACCGAGCAGCGCCAGGAGGGCGTCACCCCGTACGTCTGGACGATGCGGCAGTTTGCGCAGGACCGCCTGCTTCCCTTCCTCTTCGCCGAGGGCGACCAGGAGACGACCAACCTCTACGGCCTCATCCAGCACCTCACCAACCGGCTGGACTACCTGGCCTCGGACCGCAACATGGAGAACGACGCCCGCAGTGGAGCCCTCGTGTACCAAGGCCAGACCATCGGCGACCTGCACGACCTGATCACCATCCTGGAGGCCGACATCATGGGACCTGCCGAGCCCGAGGACGAGGGCAAGAAAGGCAAGCGCCCGTCATCCGGCGGCTGGTTCACCTCCTTTGACAATCAGGGCACCCAGCTGGCCTTCCTGCGCCGCCTGCGCGTGGCGGCCGACGCCATGAAGGGCGTCATCCGCAGTGACGTGGACCACCCCGACAAGTACCGCTTCGAGTTCAACCAGCACCGCGTCACCGTGGTGGATATCAGCAAGCTCAAGCCCGTGGCGCAGAAGTTCATCGTGGGCAGCACCCTCAAGATGCTGATGACGCAGAAGGAGGCCCAGGGCCGCAAGCCCTACGTCTTCGTCGTTCTTGACGAGCTCAACAAGTACGCCCCGCGCGAGGGACACAGCCCGATCCAGGACATCCTGCTCGACATCGCCGAGCGCGGCCGCTCCCTGGGCGTCATCCTCATCGGCGCGCAGCAGTCCGCCAGCCGGGTCGAGAAGCGCATCACGGGCAACTGCAGTATCCGCGTCAACGGGCGCCTCGACTTTGCCGAGAGCCAGAGCCCCGAGTACGACTACCTGCCCGAGTCCTTCCGCCTGCGCAGCACCATCATCAAGCCCGGCACGATGATCGTGCACCAGCCCGACATCCCCGCCCCCGTCCTCATCAACTTCCCTCTCCCCGCCTGGGCCACCCGCAGCGAAGAGGTCGACGACCAGGACCTGGACAAGGTAGCAAGAGAGTTTGCGGAGAAGTTCTAGTGGCATTGCCGTCAAACGAAACACGATATCAAGTGCTTAGCTCAGATGACCTTCAGCACCTTCTTGCGTGCCGTTGGGAAGGAGATCCTGAGCGGCCACTCTACTTCGATTTCCACGACGGAGCGATCTCTTTTTATGGTCCCATGCGTGGAGCGGACATTCAACGGAGGTTCCATTACGTCCATGGGTACCCAGGGAGAGTTCACCCTTGGATTCCGATGTATTTGCTCGGCATGGATGCGATGTCTTCTGTCCCAGGTCCCGTGATCGATCCATTCTCAGGAACCGGAACGATCTCCCTTGAGTCTCTGATCAACCCGGTCCATCCTAGATCAGCTGTTGCCATGGAAATCAACCCGCTGGCCACACTCATCACAAGAGTCAAGACCCGCCCTGCCCGTTGGGAGAATCTGGAGCGAATAGTTGCGGGAGTCAAGAAGAGGTTCGAGTGCAAGAATACCGTTGATGGCCCAATAGAGAACTCAGATCTCGTGAGATTTTGGTACAGCAGCAAGGCGATTGCGCAGTTGAGCACGCTCAAGCAGGCCATCGAGGATGGCGCGGATATCGACGATAGCACCCGGGATTTCCTGAACCTGGCCTTCTATTCCGTCTGTCGTAGCAGTTCCAAAGCAGACCCCAGGATTGCGCCACCCGTTATACTCAAAGAAAGAAACTACTCGCGATCTAATGAGAGTCTAAGGAGGGTTTCGGCTCAGCTGCGAAAGATTCAAGACCCGCCAGTGCTCTCGATGTTCGAGTCCGCCGTCAAGACCAATTACAGTCGCCTGATTACCTTGTCGGCACACGAGCCATTCTGGAACAACGTGGTCCGCGCCGATACACTTGACGGCGACTGTTGCACACTGCTAAGAGACCGCTTTCGTGGTGGTGACAATGACCTTGCCACCCCGACCCATGATTCCTTGGGAAAAGCTCACCTGATTGTCACTTCTCCACCATATCTGACAGCACAGAAGTACATTCGCAGCAGCAAACTGCAGTTGGCATGGATGGGGTACCCGGAGGAGGAAGTCCGGAAGCTGGACCGACACTCCATAGGAACCGAGAATTGCCCCGTCCAAACCGAGTGTGTGGTGCCGTTCCTGCCCGTCTCCGTATCATCTCTTGTCGAACGCACCACCGCACGATCCGAGGAGCGCGCTCGATCTGTTCAAGGCTATTTCGGGGGTATGCTTAGGTTCTTCTCAGCCGCTCGCGACAGCTTGGCCAGCGATGGGGTTGTCGTACTCATTACGGGCGACAACAGCGTATGCGGTGAACCAGTGGCTACTCACACTCTGTTGGCTGACTGTGCTGAATCCATCGGTCTACACCAAACGCTGACTGTCGCAAACGATATCAAGAACTACAGTATGATGACCTGCAGAAATCGGACCAGCGGTGTCATCAGGACCGAGTACGTGACGTGGTTCACGCGCGCATCTCATTCTCTTTGATGGCAACCGACGTGGCAATAGATGCTGGCGAGTCTAGGAAAAGACATGGTGTAGTCGGTGACACTAGTGTGAATAGTGTGCGGGACCTTACATTCGGGCTGGAAGGAGCCGACGCTGTGACCAGTATGCTTCTTCGAAACACCAGGGTTCTCGGGGGCGCAAAGCCGTGACCAAAATAGCGACAACGTGGAACGCCGCCTCGGGGTTCGGGCTGACGAATCTATTCAGTACCAACAAGGAGATCCGGCTGCGAGGCTGGAATAAAGACACCTATCTCTCTTTCGACGTCAGTCGCAGCTCTGTTGATGGCAGGCAGCTGGGGCCTTTGAGCATACACGACTCAAGTCTTGGGATCTGCCCATCGCATCGAGACAGCTATATCCAGAATTCTTCGTTCGCGCCCAAGGCCCTGAAAAAGCTGAGAAATGAGACGGGGGCTCACTGGAAAGACCGGGCCGGGGATCTGCTCGAGCTGGCCATGAAGAAGGGCAGGTCATATGAGTCATCACAGCGACCCATTGCCAACTTCAGTGCAAGCGTACGGTCCGCATGGGGTGGTTTCACATCAGATCCTGCTGCCAAGAAACTGATTCGGGGGATGTATAAGCATCCAACTAGTGATGAGGAGACTATTGGGGTCGATTTGTTTCTCAGCGGTTTAGGGCTGAATTTCGCCTCGGAGGTCAGTTACTGGTGCATGGACAATTGCCTCTTTGCAGGTGACGGATTGACGACAACGGACGTTGCGCTCTTTCCAGACGGCTTTCGTACTGAAGGCGACCCTCTCGGTATCGGCGATGCGACACCAGATATCGTGGTCAAGCGAATTGGCATGGTGGGTGAGGTGAAGATGGGCAAGATCTTCCACTCAAGCTACCTTCGTGCGGTAGCCGGCTATGCCCTAGCATACGAGTCCTGCTTCCACGAGGAGGTAAACTGGGGTGTCGTCTACTTCCTTCAAACAAGCGTTTGCAGCGAGCCATCGCCCGTCGAGCCGATAACAGGCGGTCACACGTACCTCTTCCGGGTCAATGACACACTCAGAAGCCTCTTCCTGCAGGGTCGCGACGACATCTACGCAGTCCTTGGTAGTCCAGACCCGCCTTCGAGGCCTGGCAACAAGAAAAAGTGCCATAAATGCAAGTATTCGGATGCCTGCGACGTTTTGGACGCTCAAGACCAGTGTGAAAAGTGATTCTCGATCGAGGGGCGGGCATGAAGGCTCAACAGATAGTTGACACATGCAGAGACATGCCAGTCATCAAGGAACACCGTTTGCCACGGCTCCTGGACGCACTGCGGTGCATCAGAGGACACCCGTTCGACCGGGATGCACAGCGCGACTGTGTTCTCGCACTGTACATCGATATGCGGTCCGCAAGTCCTGAGCATGCTGACAAGAGCGTTTTTCGGGGCATGGTTCTGCCGTCGCTCCGGCACTTGGGACTCATTGTGGGCGAGTCAGAGTACATCAGGCTTTCGGCGGACGGTCACCTCATCTGTCCCGACGAGCGCCCAGATCGCCAGGCGCTGGAGGCAATCCAAGCGCTTTTCGCGGACATCGATAGCCGACGATTCGGCTTGCTGTCCCGGATCTGCAGACTGGATGCAGGCAAGTACCCAACTCTCGATGACCTCTCTGTGTTCGTTCCCCTCGCCACGCCTGGACAGAGGAGGGAGCGAATCATATCATGGGTGTCTCTTCTCGCCAGTAGTGGGTTGGCTACACTGGACAGTCGTACCGGGGTGGTCACTGGGGTGGACTCGGTGTGCTCTCAGGCATTGGATGCGGGAAAACAGACCAAGTTTCTCTCTGATTGGATGCGGGGAAACTTCTTCCCGGCATACAAGGCTGGCTGCGATTCGGCTGGCATCTGCGACATTGAAGCCCTACGCATCGCGCTCGTGGAAGCCGGACTTCGCGATGGCTTGACATTGACTACCACTCTCATCGACTCCCTTGTCAATGAGATTCCCGTCGAGACACCGAAGTGGCATGTCTCCTTCGGCAGCCCGATGGGATGGATTGAGAGGCCTCTGCTCTACAGGAATCGGCCAATCCAGACTATACTCCTAACGAAACAGTGACGCGGCCAAGGAGGTCCCACTTATGCAGCCAAACAACAGTGATGTGAGTTTCGTGGAGAAGACTTGGAAACTCAGGAGAGACTCAGAGACAGCATTTACTGGTCTGCGGTCCGCTTGCGAAGAAGACCTCGAGTACTGGGTCGGACGAACTCGGGAAACTCTGGCGTGGAAGGATCAACTCGCTCGCCTTGGCAACAGTACACTATCGTACAACTGCTTGGAATTTGTTGTCGCGAGCTATGGTCGAGGCAAGACTCTCGCGCTGCTGCGTATCAAGCGAGACGCCCTAGCATCACCCGGCAAGTGCTGGGCTTTCTACTTGACGTACGTGGGAGAGGAGGGACTGAAACCACGTGACTTCCTGACAAAGCTACTTCTCGCGGCGGATTTGGATGGTCTTGCCAAGCAACACAACAAGAACGAACTGTTGGCGGCATTGAGCAGAATTCCTGATCGATATCAGGATGCACATAGTGCCTTTGCCGCCATCCTGATGACGTCTACTGCAAGGCCGGTCAGCCAACCCGATACAGCACAAGACATCTTCCAGACACGACTGAAGAGACGACACGATCTTGCCAATGAGTGGTTAAGCGGGCAGAATCTTACCAGGAAGGATGCTGTTGAGGTCGGAGTGGTCGGCAAGGTGAACCGGGTCGACTCCGCAATCAAGTGCTTACTCGCGTTACGAATCCTTTTGAAAGCACTTGGATATAGCTCGATGGTCGTCTGTGTGGATGAGTACGAGTATCTCTTCGGAATCGTTGGCAGGAAAGCAGCAGCCCCGCATCTTGCTCTGCTCCGACACCTGTTTGACTCTGGTTCTCCAGACGAAGCGACAGGCACAGCCATGGCCAACCTGGGCCTGTTTCTCGCCATGACCGAATCTGGCTGGACAGCACTAAATGACATGGGTCAAAGAGAGAAAGGCCTAGGCGGCCCCGTCTCTGCCTTGCTCGAGAGAGGACATGCTACCGTCCTGCCAAGTCTCACTCTTGACGAGACGCGTGAGCTGATAGCTATCAGGCTAAGAAAGGACCATACAGACCCAGCGTCTGACCCAATCTTGCCCTTCACCAATGACTTCGTGGCGTTCGTCTGGGAGTTTACCGAGGGAAACCCCAGAAAGGTCTATCTAGCTTGTGATGTGGTAGTCACTGTTGGCCTTCGGCAGAGGGTTCCCACCCTGACGGCTGACTTCGCCAGACGTGTTCTTGACGCAGGCGAAACGAGCTCACCGTCAGACTGAACCGCTTTCTGTAACCGGTGTTGCGTGTTGCTGTCCGTGATGAGGCCGACCGCTTCCTCAAGGTGTTGCCCACTGTCATGATGGCGCTGCAAGTCCCCTTCTACCCCACCCGGCAATCCACCCTGTTCCAATCAGCCAGTGGCGCCGACCAAGAAGATGGTAGACCCGCCCCAGGAACGACCAAAGTGCTAATAATTGTAGATGCGTGTCACGTTCTTCTGCCATCGCTCTTGTGTTTCCAGACGAGTACCTTGCCAACCCGGTAGTACAGCATGGATGGTCAGAGGCTTGGGCAACACCGACTGAATACCGAGCATGCCCTTCCGAGACTAGGGACTCTCTGACATCGGGAGGGCCATGGTTCCGTTGGACCTCGTTGCCGGCCACATGCTCGGTAGGTGCCTAGCACACGAATCCGTAATCTCTGCGTTCCTTGACATTCTTGTTCCAGGGCTCATGATTTTATGGATTGGGTTTGGCCTTGGCTACCCAAGGACTGGGTCGCTGGCTCTTGGGAAATATGGTCGGGCGTATTAGCGCATCGTCGACCGGATACGCAGGCCAGATGTTACTCCCGATGAACTGAGCAAAGTAGCTGACCGAGAAACCAGCGGCCTTGCTCCGGGCCTTGGCAAGTCTCTGCTCGCGCTGCAACTCTGAATGTTCGGCTTCAGTTGTTTGCTCTGCAGTTTGGCTGTGAGCAAAACGGCCCTGGGCGGAGTCCAGAAACCAGCTTTGCCACAAAGGCACCCTGCATAGTTGTTGCATCCCTGGCGAGCTATCATCGACACGGGCTGCCCAGTTGATGTATACTACCATGTATAACCTGCAATCTGAACTCAAGGAGCCCCGAGTCATGTCGTTCAAACAATGCACTCTTGCCACGAGTCTAGAGGACTCGAGTGGCCGACGCAAGGTAAACAAGACAGCTCAGACTCGCAGAACGGAGGAGCTCGCCTGTCTCGTCCCCCAAGCAGCAAAGGACACCATGGCCGCTCTTGGTCAGAGAGCCATTCCGTCTCTGGCTCACGATGCGGTAGTCAGTGCAGCGCTCGCATCAGCCACAGCATGTGTGCACACTTCCCATCGACTCGTGCAAGGCGATGCTCGCAAGGTGTTACCGGAGCTTCCGGACATCAGCGTACATCTTGTGTTGACGTCACCACCTTACTGGACACTGAAGAAGTATCCAGACAACCCCAACCAGCTTGGCGCAATGAAGTCGTTTGACTCATTTCTCGATGAACTGGATAGCGTCTGGCGCGAAGCGTATCGTACTCTGATACCGGGGGGGCGACTGATCATTGTCGTGGGCGACGTGTGCCAGTCTCGCCGCTCGGCCGGACGCCATTTCGTGGCACCGTTGCACGCTGCCATCCAAGAGAGATGTCGACAGATTGGATTCGACAATCTCACTCCGATAATCTGGTACAAGATCGCCAACGCCAAGTACGAGGTCTCTGGGCCGTCTGGGTTTCTTGGAAAGCCGTTTGAGCCCAATGCAGTCATAAAGAACGATGCTGAGTTCATTCTCATGCAGCGGAAGCCCGGCCCTTACAGAACTCCGACGACTTCTCAGCGTCTCCTATCACTCATTCCTGCCAGCGAGTTCAGCCAATGGAATCGGCAGATCTGGAATCTGCCTGGAGCCTCCACCCGAAGTCACCCAGCGCCCTTCCCATTGGCACTTGCACAGCGACTAGTGAGGATGTTCTCGTTCGTTGGAGATACCGTACTAGACCCATTTATGGGGACAGGCACGACGAATTTGGCTGCACAGATGTTCGGGAGAAATAGTATCGGCATAGAAGTGCAGCACGAGTACTTCGACATGGCGTCTCAACGACTACTAGATTCTGGACTCGTTCAGGTGGAACAAGATATTCTGGAGGCGCTATGAGTGAGACCGGTAGAGTAGTCTATACCACTGCGAGCAACCCCGTTTTCCATGAGGCCGTTTCCACTTTTTGGGGGATCCGTAGCCAACAGGGAATACACCAAGGAGAGAACTCCGGGGTCCACGATCAGGGCAATCGATCTCAGGTCACCGGGGGACATCAGATGGATGGCTTTGTTACGACTATTGCCGACATGCTCAAATCGTGCGGAGTTCAGGCGGACGACATCTTCAGTGCACGCCAATTGGAGCTGCCGGGGTACTATAGGGCCACGAAGAAGTGGGACTTGCTTGTGATGCAGGGCAAACGACTTGTTGCCGCTGTCGAGTTGAAGTCACAAGTTGGCTCTTTTGGCAACAATGGGAACAACCGTGTCGAAGAAGCGCTCGGAGGAGCGGACGACATCTGGACCGCATACAGAGAAGGTGCTTTTGGGAAATGCCCTCCTCCTTGGGTCGGCTACTTGCTGTTGCTCCAGGACTCCCCAAGATCTCGGAAGCCAGTCGACGTCAGCGAGCCACATTTCAAGGTACGGGAAGAATTCAGAGGAGCTTCCTACGCTCAACGGTACGAGCTATTCTGCCGCAAGCTCGTGCAAGAACGCAAGTACTCATCAGCATGTCTGCTTCTGGCTGACGAAACACAATCGGAGCAATCGTGCAACTACGCGGAACCCGCAGCGGACCTGTCAGCTGCACAATTCGTCGCGGCACTCAGAGCTGCAGCCACAGCAGCAATCCAATCCTGATGCGGCTGCTACCAAACAAAACGCCTCTACCGGCGCGCCGCAGTGAGACAGAGCCACCACAGATATGCCAGCCACGAGCCACCCAGGATATTTGTTGTGGCGAACAGCATGATAACACAGCCCTTGCCAAGCGATGGCCATCAAAATCCGACGGAGTCGTCACACCCTAGCCAAAACGATAGCGATGAACAATCTCAAAGCTACCGAGGATGTGCTCGAAAAGAGCAACATAACGAGGGAATAGCTTGCGAGGAGCTGAACAGTTCAGATGATACCAGACTCCTTGGCTCTTCACAACGAACTCAAGTGATGTGACTCCATCACTGCTACGCAACGTACTCCGGAAGCCGCGCGTCATCTCCTCACGCGGCAGATCGAACTCAACTTCAGGCATAATCGTGGTCTTGATGCTATGAGGTGTGAATCGGCATCCAACATGCGATGTCTGACTGAGGTAGCCTACGTAGTTGTCGACCGTCTCTCGTTCCATGTCGTCCGGGTTCACGCACCCCGAACCACTGAAATGTGATCCGTAGGTCCTTATCTCCACCGACGCATTCGCCGGATCGGTGAACACGGAACCATCGCCGTTTTGGACATAGTGTCTAAGCCACTTCTTAGGATAGAGCATCTCTTGTCCAAAACGAGCATTCCTGAGGCGGGCTAGATCTCTGTCTGGAATGTCAATGGACCGAGGATATATATAGCGTCTGAACAGATTGACCAGGGACGTCCCTTTCCCAAAGATGTCCCCAACTGCAAGCGCCCAGCCGAGGATACCCCAGAGCAATGCTATGTTCCGTCCTAACCAACGAACCGCTTCGCTGTCGGCAACGGAGCAAACGATTGATTGTAGCCACATCGCCATCAGTCCGCAATACTGGTCGACATCTCTCTAGCCATGGCGGCGCGGTACCGCTTGAGCTGCTCGCTGACCTCGACATGGTCCAGGTTGGTTTCTCTCGGCTCCTTGGCCTCGATGTAGCCAGTGACATGCTGCTGGCCGCTCCAGACACGCATGTCTGGGTTGCCTGCCTCGGTCTGACGAGGGAGAACGGTCAGCGTCGCGTGTGTGCTGCTGAGCTGCGACCCTAGCTTCTCCCAGAGCTGCTTGAGCACGTCATAGTATGACTCCTCGCGCGCGTCGCCGCGGTGATACTGCTACGCGACCGCCCCCAGATACCTTTCCACCGATGCCCTGAACGTCATGATCCCTCCCTGGGTCCACCGAACGTTTCTATGTCAAGCATTGTAGCGCAAAATGCAGGAATACACACGGTTGTGGCTTGACAGGCCATAAATGGAAAAGCATAGGAGAAGACTTCAAGACTTCAAGACTTCAAGACTTCAAGACTTCAAGACTTCAAGACTTCAAGACTTCAAGACTTCAAGACTTCAAGACTTCAAGACTTCAAGACTTCAGGACGTGCAGAAGCGTTCTCTGACAGATTCACGAGCCAGCCGTTAGCAACGCACACTGGGAAAAGACGGCCTGCCATGCCGTTCTCCGTGGCAAGCCGATGTATCCCACTGAACTACTTCTTTCGCCGATTGTACGGCGACCGATTTGGAGGATCGAGCGATACGTTAATCCTCGATGCTTCCGCTTGAACAGCACCCGGCGTCCTTTTCAGCTTGAGTCCAATAACACGGGTTGGCGTATTCCCTTGCGCCAGTTTCTTCAACTCGATCTTCTCGGCTGGTGTCCACTTCTTATGTGCGTTCTCTGGCTGTTTACCCATTCTTCACCTCCTTTCTCTAAGGTGATCTTGAACGGATACAAATCCCTGACAGTCTGCCGTCAGTACGCCCAAGTCTCTCTAAAGCATCGTCTTGTTGACTTCAAGATCATGACTGTAACATAATACAACTGTCTATTGCAATTTTATGTTACATTGATATCTTGTCAACTGAAGGAGAAAGTGAGGTGAAATATGACTGTTCAAGCGGACAATCTCGACAATCTCCTTAGCGGGCGAATCCGATCTATTCGGGAACAACTGGGTTACAGCCAGGAACGACTCGCAGAACTGCTGAATGTCTCAAGGGTAACGGTGTCACAGATAGAGGCCGGGCGGCGGAAGCTGTCGGCAAGCGATCTCAAGAAGCTGTCGGATATCTTTCAGATTCCGGCAGACTATTTGTTGAACCCGGAGAAGGAGCCAGAAGTGATTATCCAGGAAGTGAGGGAGACCGAGGTACCGGTTCAGCCAATGCGTATCAGTGTGCCACAAGGGAAGGTGGACAAGTTCAAGGAAGTCCTGCTCTATATCCTGAACAAAGTTGGAGCGAAACCCAACGTGGGCCAAACGGTCCTCTACAAGCTTCTGTACTTCATGGACTTTGACTACTACGAACTGCACGAAGAGCAACTCATTGGAGCCAAGTATCAGAAGAACCACTATGGCCCGACGCCGATGGAGTTCGCCAAGATTGTGCAGCAGATGGAACAGGATGGAGACCTGACCGAGGTCAAGAACAAGTACTTCGAGCATTCTCAGACCAAGTACCTAGCCCGGAGAGTACCAGATCTCTCGGTGCTGTCAGCACAAGAGCTCCAAGTCATCGAAGATGTGCTCTGCAGGTTGTCCGACAAGAACGGTGCTGAGATCAGCGCGTACTCCCACGGAGATGTCCCATGGCTGGCCACCGAAGAGGGTCTGGTAATCGACTACGATTTGGCGTTCTACCGCACCCCGCCGTATTCTCAACGGAAGTACACCGAAGATGTTTAGCGGCATCCAGCGCCTGCCGGAGTTCGACGGTGACCTGAAACGCCTCAAGAAACGCTACTCGAGCCTTGATGACGACCTCGCAGTCCTCATCAAGGCTCTCTACGTCTGGCTACGCATTCAGGGCAAACCCGGCCAGTCATGTGGCGATAGATACGTTGTGATGAGCGGCTATGGCCCCAACGGCTGCTACCTCTACAAAATCAGACACATGGCATGCGCGGCCATCCCAGGCAAAGGCAGCCAGACTGGACTACGTGTCGTCTGTGCCTACTGGTCAGACAGCGACACGCTTGAATTCATCCAAATCTACTTCAAGGCTGACAGCACGCGGGAGGATCAAAATCGCATCAGAAACTATGTGAAGACTGTACGGCGATAGGGACCCAGAACAATGTGGCATGCTATGAACCATATTGGAAAATCCAAGGCCGAGCCAGAGCTTGACAGCCAGGGCAAGCCTGCGCTTAACTGGATGCAGCAGGAGAATTCGTGCACAGCATTCGAAATAGCGCGAGATAAGGTGTCACGACTGGAGCTCGCCTTTCAAACTCTCGAATCAAAGGCAGGAGTGTTGACCGGGTTCCTTGCAGGCATCTTGGCGGCATCGCTCGGCTTCGTAGCCACGAACCATCCACAATCTGTGTCAATCTGGACTCTGGTTGCCTTCTCCGCTGGTGTGTGCCTCTTGTTGGTTTGCCTGCTGTTGTTGGTCCTGTGTCTGGCAACACATCGGTGGGCTGATGCGCCGGGATGGGGGCAGTTTGACAACGACGAAGAGTACAAGCGAGATCCAGCACGGTACCGTTGCCAGCAAGTATCTAACATGCGCCAATCATGGGATTCTAATAGTGCTGTACTGCGCACCAAGGGAATGCTCTTTAAACACGCTCTTTGGTTCATGTTTGCAGGCATTGTGTGTCTTGCTGTTGCAAGCTTCATGTTGACATTCCAGCATTGATTCAATTCATGTACGGGAGGCCATGATGACAGACCAACGCTTTACAATGTACTGCGAGAAACAACCACCATCGACAACTCCGCCTGACACCATTCAGAAACGTGGTGGAGAGAACCCGCGCAAACCACCGAAACCAGAGAGCAAAGGTCAATCGGTGCCGCCGACAGCGCAGACTCCCAAGCACAGAGTCTAGCAGGCCAATGCGGTTCTAGTTGAAGTTGGGGGCTGACATGTCAACCATGGATGTGGTGACGCTTGTTTTGAGCACAAGTGTCTTCGTACTGGGTATCCTGCTGTTTGGCCTGTTCATGAGGCGAGAACTTGCTTCCAATCGGATACAACACGAAAGAACACTGCGCTATATCGACGTCTTTCCAAGGATCAGCGGACTCTTCCTCGAACCCGATATCCAATCGTTGCCACCTGCAGCGCAGTCACTGAGAATTCGCGAGACCATAGCTCAATCACTGTTGATAAGCAGGCAAGGCTTGGAGCAGCGGCTGTTGCAGTACGTTGGCAAAGTAGAGGAATTCCATGCTGTCTTGGGGAAGCCAGGCAGCGAAGAGGTTGCGACAAGCTTACACGTCGAGCTTACTAAGCTAGTAGGAGAAATCGGTCATGAGATGCGCCACGAAATTGGCATGGACGAAGCCAGCAGGGCAGTGAAGCAATAGCAATCCATAGACTGGAGGAAGCAATTGCTGGTCGAATCAGTACCGAATCTACAAACTTGTCGACAAGCTCACGAAGAATCTAGACTAGGACACCTGCGTTTCTACTCTCCGGCTGAAGAACCGCCGTGGGGGTCAGAAAAGTTCGTACGAGTAGCGGCTGACTACTTATCGTCTCAGACGTACGTCCTGCGAGCGATATGTGACCACGGTGATTGGGGCGTGAGAGCACAGGATCTCACCCTATCACTGCTTGCCTTCGTTTCGACTCCATGCGCACTGGCTTTGTTGGGGCGACAGGACAGACTGTTCAATGAGACAATAATGTTAGCTCGTCCACTGTTCGAAAGAGTAGTGAATCTGTGTTATTCGGTTGTTTGCGACGAGCCAGACTTTGCCAAGATCAGAGAGTATACAATCCAGAGAGCACGCGAACAACTCTCCCGCGAATTCCGAGCAGGAGACCAAGTCGTGCGGTCATGCTTTGGGGCCAAACCAGACAGTACAGCCAAACAGAACACCCCCAAGAAACATCATGATTTCCACCAGCAATGGGACAAGAAGATCCCAGATCGTTTGGATATCATTCAGCACCGATCAGATGCTACGATAGCGATATTCTTGGCATATCAGACAGCTTTCTACACCGATAGCTGCGAAGCCTTACACGGAAGTTTCTACGGCATCACTTGCCACCTTGGGATTTACGAGCCTCACGATCAAGAACTCGATAGAAGAAACGTGCAAGTCTACGCCAATGAGACACGTGCCCTCCTGCTCTGGATGTCAGGAGAGTTGTTGAACGAACTGATAAAGGTTGTCAATACTGAGAAGCTCTGTTCGAACTTGGCTGAGGTAGCCCGAGACAATTCGCGTGCTTGTAGTGACCTAGTCTCACGCGTCCTTCATTCTCCCCATCCGACGTCGCCGATGTGACGCGGAGCAGAATACATGAGACTCTCCTGTTGGCTGATTTTCTACGAGCCAAGCGAAGATAACTGATATGCGGCAATCTGCGATGACTCAGGATTGCTGACCGGAATTGGCGAGCCCGCGCGATCCATCCGCCTGACAAGTGTCGTTAATATCGCTGTTCCCGCGAAGACCGCTAGAGACAGCTTCTAATTGCGCCGCCAGGTCCTGCAGCACTTCGTCAGTTGAGACCACCTTGCAGTAGATCTGGTTGAGCATCCGGGTTTCCCAGACCTGAAGATCGGCGTTGATGGCCGACGTGGCGTCCTCCACCAAGAAGAAGGTGTAGCCCAATCCGACAGGTCACGCACGGTGCTGGAGACGCACTGGTCCGTGAACAAGCCGCAGACCACCACGTGCTCGATGCCCATCCACCGCAGGATGTGGCCGTACTGGGTGCCCATCACGGTGCTGTCTGTGGTCTTGCAGACGACGACCTCGCCGTCGCGAGGCTTCAGCTCATCGACGACCTCCTGGTCCCGGGAGCCGACCTTGAGCAGAGTATAGTTCCAGCCTGGTCTGGCCTGCGTGGGCGAACGGTCACGGCCGTCTGCACGCTGATTGCCCAGCGTTGCGAACGTCACGACCATCTGCTGGTCACGGAAGAAGTCGAGGAGCCACCGGGCATTTGGGATGACCGTCAAGTTCGGAATGCACGTCGAAGTTTGGGTTGGAGAGGAATGGACTCCAGCCTTCGAGGTATTTACTCGAGCAGAAAATCTATGATGTTTTCTGCCTTAATGCCAGCATAGGAGGTGACATAACTTTTATCCATGGACAATACTATTTTCTCATAATTGTCTGGTATGTTCTGAAGCGGAACCAGCTCACGCTCACGTGTTTCTACGCCAGTTATGGACTCAGCGACCTGCACGTACATCATGTGCTCTGGTTTTTCTGCAACAAAGTCTATTTCCTTTCCACCGAGTATCCCGATAGATACGCGGTAGCCACGGCGCAAGAGCTCAAAGTAGACTATGTTCTCCAGGATATGACCACGATCCGTGTCGCGATAACCGAGCAGCATATTTCGCAGTCCCGTATCAACAATGTAGTACTTGCCGAGCGTCTTCAAATACTGCTTACCCTTGATGTCATAACGCTGTGCACTGTAGAAGACAAACGCGTTCTGCAGATAGCCGATATACGTCTCAACGGTTCTACTGGCAGGATTCTTTCTGTCTTTGTTGATACCACCTTGGCTCGCAAGGGAATTACTGATACTGTTGGGAGATACGATGTTACCCACATCGTCTGCAAGAAATGCAACGATCTTCTTCAGGAGCGTCTGGTCTGCGATCTTGTTGCGTTCCAGCACGTCTTTCAAGATAACTGTCGAATAGATCCCCTGCAGCACATCATTGATGCGTTCCTGGTTGAAATCGTATTCTGATATGCCGGGCATTCCGCCGAACTGCAGATACTTCTGGAACTTCTCATCGACAGAGACGTCAGCTGCGAATGTATTGAAGTCAAGAAACTCCCGGAAGGAGAGAGGGAGCATCCTGATCTCGACATAGCGACCGGACAGAAGAGTGGAGAACTCTGACGACAGGAGGTAGGTGTTGGAACCGGTGATATAGATGTCTGTATCGAAGTCCACAAGGAAAGAATCGACGGCCTTCGACCATCCCTGTACTATCTGAACTTCGTCCAATATGATGTACGTTTTGCCGGTGCGAACGATCTTCGCCGCTACTGCATCATACAGTGTTTGGGCGTCAGTTATGTCCTTCCACCGGAAGGACTCGAAGTTCATCTGGATGATGTGATCCTCCGGTACGCCACTCTTGCGGAGAACCTCAGCAAACATCAATAGCAGAGTAGACTTTCCGCAGCGACGGATACCGGTCATGATCTTGATGACCTTTTTGTCCCGGAATTCCTGCAGCGTTTTCATATAGATCGGCCTGTCTATCATGGTTCACCTCTTGTCTGAGTATACTGCGTGACCGATCCTGATGCAATAGTATTTGACCTACAAGTCTAAAAGTGTCAGATATTGATGAGTTATTGAAATGGAAGTCAACAACTCGATAGTGTCCATATACTTGGTGTAAATTCAGCTTTCGGTAGGGATCAGGTCAGGCAATGAATTGGTCAGCCTGATTCAGTTCTGTACGGTCCGCTTGCGCGGCTTTCCTGGCTTCTTCTTTATCAGCTTCATATGCTTCCATGGTGAAATACTTCTTACCTGTCATCCACTTCTCATGCATCTCCATCAGGACAGAACCCATCAGCCGGATCATGCTGGTCTCATTGGGGAAGATACCCCTGAGTATGTTTGTTCAATACCCCCGAGCACTTTTTTCCAATGCGAGGGGGTATTGAACCAATATGCAGAACACCCTCGGATACAAGTGCATCTTGTCGGGGGTATGACAGACAGAGAGGGTCGGAAGAGTAGCCCTTGACATCAGCATCGTTTCGCTCCATTATTACGAAAGAACTCTCGTAAAAGTGGAGCAGAACATGGATCGTACAACAGTGCAGAAGGCTCTTGCAGCAATGCCATATGTCACCAAGCAGAACCTCGGCGTGCTTCTCGATGTATCGCCTGCGACACTGGACTACCGGGCGCGTCGCATGCAACAGACAGGGGAACTCATCCCGATACGATCCGGGCTCTACGTTCCTGCACCATCATGGCAGGCTGCAGGCATCACACCGGACGGAAAGCAGCGGCTATTGGAGTACCTCTCGGGTATCGTGCGTTTCCCGTCGTACATCTCGCTGGAATACGTTCTCGAACGGGCGGGTCTGATACCAGAGTCTCCCTTCGCCATCACCTGTGTCACGCAAAAGACGCCCCGTGTCTACACAACGCCCATTGGCACGTTTGTCTACCGCCAGATTCGCCGTCCAGAGCTGTCCACCGGATACGACATCGTGAAGTATCGTGGACTCACTGTGGACATCGCCTCGCCAGCCAAAGCCCTGTTCGACGCCCTGTATCTGCGACCGTTCAAGACCGCTCGAGATATGAAGACGTATCTTCTTGAGACAGGCAGGTTCAACTGGGATGCGCTTGTCCCCAGGGAACGCCGCAGATTCACCGCTGTTGTCCGCTCGACGAACATCCCCAAGATGAAGCACATCCTGACCTTACTTCAGAAGGAGAAGATCATATGATCGAAGAACGACTCTCAGAGATCATTGCCGCTAATCCGGACCCCGACCCCCTTGTGCTGCGGACGAAGCTGAAGGAAGCGTTGCAAGAATACGTCCTCGAGTTTGTCTACAATCACCCAGCGTATCGCGCCTTCCTGTTCACTGGCGGGACGTGTCTGCGTCTCCTCTACGGTCTGCCCAGATTGTCCGAGGACCTTGACTTCGACGTCGATGGAATGGTCGATGCCCAGGCCTTTGCCGAGGATGTTCAGGCATATGTCCAGCGCTCTCTGCATTACAACAACATGGAGACGAAGGTGACTGGAAACGGGATGTCCGTCTTTCTGAAGTTCCCTGTCCTGAAACAACTGGGGCTGGTCCACAGCTCATCCGACTCTCCCATGCTGTTTCTTCGTTGCGATCTGGCCCTGGAACAGGTCGGCCTGTACGGTGACCAGCGGGCTCCGATCAGCACAACGAGAACCATGTTCTTCGTCCGTGCCTACGATCTGCCGACGATGTTTGGTAACAAGCTGGCCGCCTTCATCGGACGGGTGTACCAGAAGGGAGTGACGCAAACAGTGCCCTTCAAGGGCCGTGACGTGTTCGACCTGGTCTGGTTCCTGCAGGAGTCACGGCGTCAGAACTGGCGCCTTATACCCAATTGGCCTCGCGTGCTGGCTCTGCTCAAGGCCAGGACACCCGAGGACGTTCTGCGGGATGCAGCCGAAAAGGCTGCAGCGCTGAAGCCGGCTGAAGTCGCAGTGGACCTGCGACCTTTCATTGAGGATCAGCAGATGCTTGAGGCATTCATCGCCAATCTGCCGGAAGTGCTGCCGGCGCAACTGGCCGCACTGGCGCAACATCTTGACTAGATCGATATGGGGTCAGGTGGTAATTACACCCTTCAGTGGTAAGCAAGAAGACTGGATTCCCGCCTGCACCGAGTACACCCCTCAGAAACACCCCTCGCATTGGGAAAAAGTGCTCGGGGGCCTTGGACAAAAGTACTCGGGGGGTGACGGAAGATGATGTAGCTCGGTGATTGTCATCGTTGTTATCGTCGGCGATACTATGGAGCGGAAATCGATGTCTTAATATCGGAAAGTGCCCCTTTCCGATAATAACACGTCTTGGATTGAGCCAAGACATTCCGGACTGGCGAAGAGCCTTCTACGTTGAGTCGGCTCGCTCAGCCTCAAGGTCTAGAACAAACTGTGGTACGCTGGAGTGGAAGAAATGCTTGACGACCGACCACTGCAGGGGCTTTCCCAGATATGTTGGGTCAGGTTGCGCGTCCGCGTCAGCGAACCAAGCGAGCGCCTTCCCGATGATGACTGGTTCGATGAGTGTCGCACCAAAGCGTTGAAGGGTGTTATGCGCAACCACGCGAAATGGCATGGTTTTCAGCACTGTGTAGAGATCCACGAAGTCACGTCGGGCTCCGCGCTGCATGATGGCGATGAGTTTCATCCCTGCAATATCGATGGTGCCCGCCACCGCGGCACCGCTGAACAACTCCGTGGGCTCGACAAAGGGGTATGGATACTGAAACAGCGACACCTTGACACCGTTCACGATCATCACTGCCGTCCCTGGCTCCAACTTCAGCGACTGGACCTCAGCTGAGGTTGCCTGTATAGCCCGAACGACAGCAGCAGGGTCAAACTCGTTGCCGGTGAAGAAGTCAAAGTCGACGGACACACGGTGACCGACATACAATGCAAGAGCTGTACCGCCCGCCAGGATCGGGCTAAACGGTTGGAGAGCCTTGGCGATGACGGGCAGGAGACGCGCCGCTTCGGGTCGAAGGCACTCAGGATGCACGGGGCGCCTCCCTGCCAAACCACAGGTTCCAGAATACCCGCGAGCGTGGTGAAAGCCCTTTGGACAGTGTCAGGACTTGCGCGATCATGGTACCGGCATATCGGTGCTGCAACCATCGCACATCCTGCAGACCCCCCATCTCGAGAACGCGCTCGATAATAACAGCCGCATGCAGCGAGGAATCCAGTGATGCGGGGTCGGTGTCCCAAAACAGACGGCGCAGACGTGTGGGGATGCCCTTCTCCTCAGACAGACTGTCAACCGCAGCTTGAACGTCAGGCCTGCTCATGGGACCAAGATACGTCTGGACCATGCGCTTGCCCTCGCGTCGAGAGACATAGGCATACTGCCTTCCATGAATCGTGCGAACGAGGATACTCATCTTCTGGACCTCCTGCAAACATTTTACACAGCATGCCGTGTAATTCAAGAATCTCATGACCCGGAGAGGAGAAGTGTTACCATGGCGCTCGATATGCCGCAGTACTCCGAGAGTTAGGACTGGTTTTGGTCAATTTCGACCCGCTCTTGGTCGCCGGCTGCAACCTTCTCAGTAAGGGGTTGTACATCATTGGTCTCCGTCACTATCCATTAGAATTATTCTACTAGAATAATCCCAAGGGATGGCAACGTGTCGAGAGTAACCTCAGTCGCGTCTTGTCGTTCCCGCGAAGGCGGGAGTTCATGCGTGTGTTTCAGACTGGGTTCCCGCCTTCGCGGGAACGACCGATCGGCCGCCTGCACGGGCGGGGCGAATCAACAGGTTGTCCTCAGTCAAGTGAGATGAAACAACGCGCTCGGCTGGCACCAGTCCGCCGTTTGACTATACTTGCCTGAGGAGGCCACTGTGTTTGAGCCAAGATTCACAATCACCAATGGGATTACGGCTAATCTGACGCGTATCGAGCGCGCCGTTGGTTTTATGTCGGCTGCACGGCTGTCGGATGACTGGATCCGTGACATGCAGGCAAACGCCCTGACTCTGGAAGCACACCATACGACACATATTGAGGGCACGCAACTGACGCTTGAGCAGGCCACTCAACTACTGGCTGGACAGACGATACCAGAGGCCGACCCGGACGATGTGCGGGAGTTACTCAACTACCAGATCGCATTTGACCTGGTTGCCGAATATGTCGGTAGTGACGAACCTATTACCGAGGCGTTGATCCGCGAGATCCACAAACGGCTGGTCAAGGATGTGCGCGGAGGATCGGCAACACCCGGCCAGTACCGACTGGGACAGAACCTGATCGTCAATTCGGTGACCAGGGAGACTGTGTACACTCCTCCGCCTGCTCATGAAATCGAACCGTTGATGACCAATCTCGTGAAATGGCTCAACGCAGACACAGGAATCAACACGGTCCTGGTCAGCGGCATAGCGCAATTCCAGCTGGTGCACATCCATCCTTTCATCGATGGCAACGGTCGCACAGCTCGGCTGCTGGCCACGCTGGTGATGTACCGTGGCAACTACGACTTCAAGCGCCTGTTCACTCTCAGCGAATTCTACGACCGGGATCGCTCGGCATACTATGCGGCCCTGCAGAGCGTGCGTGGTCACGACATGGATATGACCGGCTGGCTTGAGTACTACGTAGGTGGTTTGGCCACCCAAATGCAGGAAGTGCAGACGAAGGGCGAACAAGTCATCAAAACGGATATCCTGGCACTCCGCTTCGAGCTCTCTCAGCGTCAGCGAAACATCATTAGACTTCTTGCGACAGAGGGCCCGCGTACAATCGAGCAGCTTCAGCAAGTCGTACTGGGCGTACACAGACGAACGGTGCAGCGAGATCTGGCCGGACTGGTGGAAAAGGAACTTGTTACGACCACCGGTGCCACGAATCAGTTGCGCTACGTGCTTCGCGTGGAACGAGACTAGAATCCCGAGGCATCACGACAACTTGCGACAGACTTGTGACACAACTTGCGACAAGGTTGCGACATAACTCACGACAACTTGCAACAACGGGTCTGCCTACTCTTATCCAGCGCGGCTTCTGGCGCTGGCGCACAATACGGAAGCTGACCCGCTGGCAAGAGGAGGATTCATGATGGAAGCATCACAGCAAGTGGCGTTGCTGATCATCGACGTACAGAGGGAACTGTTTCAGAAGACCCTGCCCATCTATGATGAGGACAGACTGCTGGCGAACATCCGTCTGCTGGCCGACAAGGCTCATGCGGCGAAGGCCCCGGTATTTTGGGTCCAGCATTCCACCGACAAAGTGCTGGTGGAGGGGACAGACGGGTGGAAGCTGCACCGGGCGCTCATACCGTTGAAGTCGGACAACTTCATCCGCAAGCATCACAGCAACGCCTTTGAGGACACGCCGCTCAAGGCGGAGCTGGGCGCTTTGCACGTGCATACCGTCGTCGTGGCAGGACTCGTGACCCACGGCTGCGTCCAACATACCTGCAACGGGGCGCACGAGCTGGGGTATGACGTTGTGCTGGTAAGGGACGCCCACAGCAACTACAACGTCAAGGCACGCGATGTGATCAACGAGTGGAACACGACGCTGAGCCATGATGGTATCGTCCGGCTGCAGTCGGCAGCCGAGGTCGACTTTGAGGCGCTCGGTGCCAAGTGACGACGGCCTGAAGCGCTCCACCAGCATCCCCGCCTTGATGATGGCGCCCTGTGGCATGAACTGCGGGGTCTGTGGCAAGCACCTGCGGGACAGGAACCCTTGTCTCGGGTGCCTGGCAATAGATCGCAAGCTGAACCACTGCGAGGTCGGCATCAAAGTGTGCGCCGAGAGGAACGCAGGGGCTACCTTCTGCTTCGACTGCGCCAAGTACCCTTGCCGCAGACTGCGGCAGCTGGACCTGCGCTACCGCACCAAGTACGGCATGAGCATGCTGGAGAACCTGGGCCGGATCCGAGAGCTGGGACTGGCACCGTTCATGGCCATCGAGAACACCCGCTGGGTCTGTCCTTCGTGCGGCGGTCCCATCTGTGTCCACGATCGGCGCTGCTACGGGTGCGGCGCCCAGTACGAACGCACGGGGAGCAGGACAGGCCAATAGCCGACCCAGGCCTTGCGCCTGCCTGTGTTCTCGCTTCCTACTTGACGATGAACTGCCCCGTCATGATGGTTGGGTGCACGTCACACCGGAAGAAGTAGGTCCCGGGCGTCGTCGGTGCATCGAACGTATAAGTGATCGTCGACACACCGGTTGTCCTTGCTCCCTGGTAGATGACGGTTGTCGCCGCAGACGACGTGTAGAAGGCCATGTTGTGCGGGATGCCGCTGTCATTGTTGTGGAAGGTGATGGTGACATGCGCGCCCGCTGACACGGAGATTGTACTCGTGTCAAATGCCATCCCCGCTGCCGTGATGGTGATGTTGTTGCCGCTGGTCGACGGGCTGGGTGTGGAACTCGGTGTCGTCTTGGCGGCGCAGCCGGCGACGAGTGTGAGAAGTACGGTCAGAACGATGAGCACGGAAAAACTTCGTCTATAGCACATGAGGTACCTCCTCTGATTCACGAACCTTCGTGCGACGCATAAACCAGTCGCGTCCTCAAGGAATCTGCATGCAGTATACTCGCTCCATCGACTACCTCCAGCAACGTACGGCATACAGCATGAGCAGGCTTCTGGACAGCGCTTGCTCAGGCCCGCTGTAATTGTGAATCCATATTCCGGCACGTTGTCTTGACAAGAAATCAGTACTATCCACAATATCAGTATACGCTGATTATACGGATAGGAGGTACTATGGCAGACAAGGAACAGAAACAGCATTGCTGCACACCATCGACAGCCGAATGCTGCAAAGTGGAATCCGTCGTCACGATCGACGACCGCGGGCAGATGATCCTTCCCAAGGAACTGCGCGAGAAGGCCGGCCTGGCGGCGGGCGACAAGCTGGTGATCGCAACCTCTATGAAGAACGGAAAGCTGGGCTTCCTGATGATGTTCAGGGCGGATGACTTCGCTGACATGGTTAAGGGTGTCGTGGGACCGGTCATGCGGACGGTATGGATGGACGACAAGGAGGAGAAATGAGTGAATTGCCTGTTGACAAGAAGATCAAGGAGATCATCAAGGACAAGTATGGAAAGATAGCCGCCGGCACGGGATGCGGATGTGGCTCAGGATGCAGCCCCATTCCAGACGATACTGCCAACGACATCAGCAAGGGTCTGGGGTATTCCGAAGAAGACCTCGCAGCGGTCCCGGAAGGGGCAAACCTCGGCCTCGGCTGTGGCAATCCACTTGCCTTCTCAGCCCTGAAGGAAGGGGATGTCGTCCTCGACCTGGGGTCCGGCGCCGGATTCGACAGCTTCCTCGCCGCCCGCAAGGTCGGGAAGACTGGCAAGGTCATCGGCGTAGACATGACGCCTGAGATGATCGCCAAGGCCAGGGCCAACGCGAAGGCTGGTGGGTACGACAACGTGGAGTTCATGCTGGGGGATATCGAGGCACTGCCCCTGCCCGACAACTCGATCGACGTGGCCATCTCTAACTGTGTGATCAATTTGGTCCCGGACAAGGAGAACGTCTTCAGGGAACTCTACAGGGTCTTGCGGCCGGGAGGCTGGTTCATGGTCTCGGACATTGTGCTCCTGAAGGCCCTGCCGGAGTGGGCGCGGACGTCTGTGGAGGCGCACGTCGGGTGCGTCGCGGGGGCCATCCTCAAGGATGAATACCTGGCCACCATCCGCAGCGCCGGGTTCGAGGACGTGCGTGTCGTCGACGAGTCCAGTGCAGCGGTCCGCGTGGAGGACCAGCAAGGACATCAAGTGACGGCACAGGACAATCCTCGCATCGACGACCTCATGCATTCGATCGCCAGCATCAAGGTGCACGGCGCCAAGAAGGCGGCGAGCTGAGCAGAAGTCTGTTGATGTTGCAGGCACTTGTGGGTATCAAACTTCACGTTCCCGGGAACTCGAGGGATGGTCCTACGTCCTAGGTATGACGACGGATGTCAGTTCGTCGAACGTGAGAGCAGGGAGACCTGCGAGCGCACCACAGGAGGTATATCATGAAGAAGAGATTTGCATTTGTTGCACTGCAGACGGTGGCTATTATCGCCATCGCTGCCATCATCGCCTTCTCGCCGGCCCTCGCCGCAAGGCAGCCCGCCAAGGCTGATACGACCATCACCGTTCCAACACCCACGGTCAGCGTTAGCGGCACGGGCAAGATCACGGTCAAACCCACCATCGCGCGCATCAGCTTCGGTGTCTTCACCCACGAGAACACGGCGAATGCCGCCCAGACCGAGAATGACGCCACAATGAGCACAATCACCGCCGCCCTCAAGGCTGCGGGTATCAGCGAAGACGACATCCAGACCACCGGATACAGCCTTCAGCCAAGCTACGTGTGGGACAAGGACACTGAGAAGAACGTCCTCAACGGCTACGACATGAACCATACCATTTCGGTCGTCGTCCGCAACATCAAGGACACCGGCAAGACTGTCAGCCTCATCGCTGACAATGGCGCCAACACGGTCGACGGCATTTCCTTCGACGTCGACGATGCGACGCTCGAGCAAACCAAGCTCGCCGCCCTCGACCTCGCCATGGCCAATGCCCGCAAGAAAGCGGATGTCGTCGCCAAGGCAGCCGGCAAGACCATCCTGTCGGTCCAAACGGTCAACGTGAACGAGGCCTCTACCCCGTACCCGGTGGTATACAGGAATGACCTGACAGTTGCCAAGAGCAGTGCTGCAGCCCCTGTCGAGGCCGGGACGGTAGACGTCGAGATGAGCGTTAGCGTCACCTACTTGTTCTAGAATCTGCACCATATCGTTCTGAAGAAAACCCCCGCCTTGTGCGGGGGTTTTCACTATGAACCGGTCTGCCGGATACGTACAACCCCGTGAAAAGCCGCAGTGGCACTTGCCTCAGTGCGGGCTTTCCTGTCTTGCACAGAACTCTTGACGACGTAGACTGTGCACAGGAAGGAATGACCGGGAGGCAGCAGATGGCAACATGGTTGTTTCGGGGCAACCCGAGGGACTTCGATATCAACGCGTACCTGCAGGCACACCGCGACATCTGCTGGTACGTTCACCAGCAACTGCTGATTCCCGAGATGCATCTGGGTGACCCCGTCTACATCTGGCGATCGGACGACGATCCCCCGGGAACGGGAGGGATCGTGGCCCGGGGGTTCCTGTCCGGTCCGGCTATCGTGCGCCCTGACAGCGACTTCGTCACGTGGCTGCGTAAGGAACCCGACATCTCCATCCCTACCGTCCTTATCAGACTGGATGACGTCCGCCTGACCCACCGCGCCGGCTGCCTGCTCAAGACGGAGATCCTGCAGGACGCTATCCTGAACAACCTGCACGCCGTCAGCATGCCCGGTGTGGCCAATTACAAGCTGACCGCGGTCGAAGAAGCATGTCTGGCCCAGGTCTGGGAGGCACGGAGGGTGCGCGACCTGTAGCGACGGCCGGCGAGTCGGCCTGTCAACCACGCTGACACGAATTCAACTCCTGTCTTGGTGAACGGGGACGATAACATACAATACTGTCAGGAACCGACATGGGAGGTACGATATGCCGACTTGGCTGTTTCAAGGGAGTCCCAAGGATTTTCCCGCCTTCGATGACTATCTTCGCAACTACACCGAGATCTCGTGGCATGTGCGGCAGAAGCACGCTGCGGAAGAGATGTACCCGGACGACGAGGTGTACATCTGGCGCCTGGATGGCAACCGGCCGGGGACGGGCGGCATCGTCGCCCACGGGATCCTGACGACGGAGGCTCGCGCCATCCCGGAGGAGGACAAGGGACGATGGGTGAGTCATCGACCACGCCCGACGGTCCCTTCGGTCGACATCACCCTCGACGACGTTCGTCTGACTCCTGAGGAAGGGTGTCTGGCACGATCAAGCCTGTTGCAGGACCCAGTACTGTGGAACATGCGCGTCGTTCAGTCACCGCACCTCACCAACTACAAGCTGTCCCCCGAAGAAGAGGAACGGGTCGCGACGCTCTGGCGCGCTGCGAAACGGTAGGGCATCCCGCGGCCCACTATGACAACATGACATCTCGATAGAGGAAACGATGAACCAGCAACCATCATCCATACAGGGCGGGGCGACGCCGCGACCGACCGAGGCCCGGCTGAAGCCCTCTGCCACGCAGCTGCAGGGCAGGCCCACACCATTCGACCCGACGCAGATCGCCGGGGCAGTAGCATACGGGATCCTGCTGTACCTTGGCATTCTTTACGGACTCAGTCTGGTGGCCGGGACCGCCGGTATGGCTCCTCGTCTGCGGAGTGCCATCGCGCTCATTGGCAGTCTGCTGCTGACGGGTGCCGTCTTCGGCGTGATGGCCCTCCTGCGTGACCGCCTGGCACGTCGCCCCACCGGTCCAATGCCCGAACAGGTCATCAGGCTGGATGACGCTCTCCGCTGGCTGGTTCCCGCCGATCTCATGCTATCCTACGCGGGCCCCATGACCATGCTTCGCCTCAACCTGCTGGACCTGCTGACCGCGGCGAACAACGCACAGCAACGGGTACCGGCAGGCGCGTATGCAGCATGGCCCGCCCCGCTCGACCACCTGGCAGCCGCTGTGTTCACCGCGTACTATGGCATCCCGAACCCCGACGTCGATCCGTTCGTCTCCCGGGACGCCGAGGCTCTCGGGCGATACCTGGCTGAACGCCACCAGCCCTGACCGGACGAACTGCGCGGGCTGGCGGACCACATGACGAGGAATCCACAACGTGCTACAATATGTAAAGTGTATTGCTTCGCCGCCAATGAACCGACGTGGCAAGGGAGATGACAGCTATGGAACTCAACAAGGACAAAGGGCCGATCTACTCGAATTATGACCGTGACCGGTCGGACAACTATAGTGCGGTCATCGACTACGCTGATCGCGGGCGGTCGAGCGATGAGCTGACGTTCATGATGGCACACAAGATTATGCCAAACCAGGCTGATCCTGCTGAAATGCGGCGAAGCAGCATATCGACCCAGCAGGTCCAAACCGGCATGACGCCGCTTCCACCGTTCCTGCAGGCGCTGACCGCCGCGATGTCTCAGCAGAGTGCTGGGCAATCTGCGGACAGTCAGAACAAGGTGAACCAGGCTGTAAACCAGACTCCATACTGGCCAGGTCAGCGACGGAACGCCGTTAGGACCGAGGCGCAGAGAAGGGCGGCGATGGTCGGCGTCATCATCTGGGTCCTGTTCATCCTCCTCTCCATCCTGGGGAGCCTCTTCCGGAAATAGCAGGAATCCACAAACATCCCCATGCTGCTCTCGTGGCTGCTTTCCGATACCTGGCTGATGTCCGTGCCCGCCCGGGTGGCAGACGTCGTCCTGATGACGTTCACGCTGTGGCTGGCATCCCGGTGGTGTCGCAGCAGACAGCCGTCCTTCGGCAAGGCTCTGCTTGTCTCCACAGTGAACGGTGCTGTCGGCATCGGAGTGTATGCGCTGTTCGTGTGGGTGCGCAACACGGGGGTACTGGCCTGGCATGGTCCATTGTGGCTCCCCGAGATGTTTCTCACTGCTCAGACCGTGCTCTTCGCCATCCTTATCCTCGTCGCCTACCGACATGACCGATGGCGTTCTCTCAATGTCGCTCTCGTCGCCATTGCCTTCACCGCCATCGTCGAAGCAGTTCTGATCCCGCTCCTGTCCGTCCTGGCATCCCGCGCCGCAGACCTCCGGAACTGACGGTGTTCCCTGCCCTGGAACTGAGGCCGGTCGACAACACAAACTGGCAGGCTGTGGCGCGGCTTTCCGTCACACAGGAACAGGAGAACTATGTCAGCAGCAATGCCTGGTCGTTGCTCCAGGCTGCACATGAACAGTGGATGAAGCCTCTCGCAATCTATGTTGCGGGGTCGCCAGTCGGCTTCGTCCTGTGGGGACGAAAGCCATCGGATGGACAGCTGTGGCTGATGCGCCTTATGGTCGATGCACATGCGCAGGGCCATGGTTACGGGGGCGCCGCTCTTGACGAGATGATCCACCGTGCCCGCGCAGAAGGCGCTGATGTGCTCTATCTGAGCTACGTCCCTGGCAATGCCGTCGCCGAGCGGCTGTACAGCCACAGGGGGTTTGTGCCGACTGGAGAGATCGTGGTCGGCGAACTGGCAGAACTGGAACACGAGCCTGACGAAGTTGTCTTTTGTCTCAGGCTCGCTCCAGGCGCAGCATCCTGATCCCCGTCACCAACAGCCAGGCAATCAACGAGTCGATGCGTCTGCTTGACAAGGTGCTGCACCGGCGTACACTGCGCAAGGAACAAAAACTTCAGAGCGAACGACAAAGGCAACCATGGACCCAGACAGTAGAACGGAGCGACATAGTACCCTGAACGCAGGGCGGCGTCCGAGCAGCTGATTCTGCTGATCCTTTCATAGTGTGATGCAGTAGTCATCCCCCGCCGCCTGATAGCGGCAGGGGATGTGTTCGTCTCCATCAGGAGGCGTTTATGCGTCACAGTGTATACAAAGCCATAGCGCGCATCCTTCTCCTCGCCGGAGAGGTCCTTGTTGCGGTATACCCATTGCGCAACTGCTCCACCTCCTGCGTTTCACAGAGTGCCATGCAGCGCCGCTTCCACCGAGCTCGCGATCACGTTCCGTTGTGTACCTCCAGCACAGCGTCCGGCTTGTCAGCGCTCTGATTACCTGACCGGCGCCCGGACGAAGAAGTTCCCAGTCCCGCCATTCCCTTTCTGGAGGTCAGTGCCATGAGCTTTCCCATTCTTCCAACCGTAACCACAAAACGCAAGCACGACGAGGTCACTGTTCAGATCTCGAAGCGTCTCGCGACGTTCGCCCACATGAACCCCACCGCCGTCATGAGCCAGCTTGGCACAAGTCCTGCTGGGCTCACCGACGATGTGGTCGAAGCTCGTCTGGTCCAGTATGGCCACAATGAGGTTGCGCGCGAGCAGCGCACTTCACCACTGAAACGACTCATTGCTATTCTGTCTAACCCACTGTCCATCCTGCTGCTCATCCTGGCAACTATCACCGCCGTCACCGGTGGTGGCCCTGGCGTCTATATGATCTTGCTCATGGTCGTCCTTGGGGCCGCTCTGCGTTTCTTCCAGGAACAGCGATCAGACACAGCCGCCCAGGAACTTCAGAAAATGGTCACGACAACCGCAACGGTCATGCAGGATGGTGGCAGGAAAGAGGTTGCCCTCAAGGACATCGTTCCCGGCGATCTGATCTTCCTCTCCGCAGGGGACATGGTTCCCGCCGACGTGCGTCTCATCACCGCCAAGGACCTGTTCGTGAGCCAGGCAGCTCTCACCGGAGAATCGATGCCCGCCGAGAAGAACGCCGATGTCGTGGATTCCTCTCAGACGGACGCGCTGAGCATGCAGAATCTGTGTTTCCTGGGGACAAACGTCGAAACGGGCTCCGCAACAGCGGTTGTCGTGCAGACAGGCAAGGAGACCTTCTTCGGGGCTCTCGCCAGCAGCATTGTCGGTCACCGCGAGATGACCAGCTTCGACAAAGGTGTCAACAACTTCACCTGGCTGATGATCAAGCTGATGCTCATCCTGGCGCCTGCTGTGTTTCTCATCAACGGCCTGGTGCGACACAACTGGATAGAGGCCTTTCTCTTTGGTCTTGCGGTCGCCGTGGGGCTGACTCCCGAAATGCTCCCAATGATCGTCACGGTCAACCTGAGCAAGGGCGCCGTCGCCATGTCGCGCAAGAAGGTTATCGTCAAGCGTCTGAACGCCATTCAGAACTTCGGGGCAATGGATGTCCTGTGTACCGACAAGACGGGTACCATCACGCAGGGTCGCGTCGAGCTGGAGCGACACGTGAACGTCCTGGGACAAGAGGATGAGCATCTCCTGGACATGGGATTCCTCAACAGCTACTATCAGACCGGGCTGAAGAACCTCATGGACGTTGCTATCCTTGGTCACCTTGACAAAACCCGTGAACTCGTCGAGGAGGCAGAGTACCGCAAAGTGGATGAGATTCCTTTCGACTTCTTGCGCAAGCGCATGTCTGTCGTCGTGACAGACGGTGGCGGGACTGATCTGCTCATCTGCAAGGGCGCTGTCGAAGAGGTCATGGGGCTGAGCACCAGCGTTGACCTCGGCGACACGGTGTCTCCCCTGGACGACGCTTGGCGTGCAGCAGCCCTGCACTTGGTCAGCGATCTCAACGGACAGGGATTCCGGGTCCTGGCGCTCGCCACGTCCAGCGCCGATCACGGGGCCTCGGACCGCGTCTACACAGTGAACAACGAACACGACCTTATCCTGCAGGGGTTTCTTGCCTTCCTGGACCCGCCCAAGACCACAACAGCGGAAGCTATCGCCACACTTGGCTCCAATAACGTCGATGTCAAGATCCTGACCGGCGACAGCGACCTGGTTACCGTGAACATTTGCCACCAGGTTGGCATCGCCGAGCCACGCGTCCTCCTGGGCCCAGTCATGGAACAGATGTCTGATGACGATTTGGAGGGGGTGGTGGACGATACGGTCGTATTCGCTCGGCTGTCGCCGAACCATAAGGAACGGATCATTCGCGCACTGCAACGACGCGGCCACGTGGTTGGCTTTCTGGGCGACGGCATCAACGACGCACCCGCTCTCCGCACCGCAGACGTCGGGATCTCCGTCGACTCGGCAGTCGACATCGCCAAGGAATCATCCGACATCATCCTGCTGGAAAACTCGCTGCTGGTCCTGCAAGATGGTGTCATCGAGGGTCGCAAGGTCTTTGGCAACGTCATCAAGTACATCAAGATGGCTGCCAGCTCCAATTTCGGCAACATGTTCAGCGTCGTGGGGGCCAGTGCATTCCTGCCGTTCCTCCCCATGCTGCCGCTGCAGATATTGACCAACAACTTGCTGTACGATCTGAGCCAGACTACCATCCCGACAGACGCGGTCGATGTGGAATGGCTTTCCAAGCCACGCAAGTGGGAGCTTGGCAACCTGCGGCGGTTCATCGTGATCATCGGACCTATCAGTTCCATCTTCGACTACATGACCTTCTTCATCATGCTGTTGGTGTTCAAGTGCTGGAACAACCCGGCGCTGTTTCACTCCGGCTGGTTCGTGGAATCACTGTTCACCCAGACGCTCATCATCCACGTCATCCGCACCAACAAAATCCCGTTCATCCAGAGCTTGGCCAGCAAACCGCTGCTCATCAGTTCGGTGGCGGTCGTCGCCACGGGTGCACTGCTGACCGTCGTCAGACCCATCGCACGTATCCTGGGTTTTGTCACGCTGCCACCGCTCTATTGGCTGCTTCTGCTGGGCATGCTCTTGACGTACGTTATTCTCACCCAGATCGTCAAGACCTGGTTCATCCGTCGTTTTGGTGACGTCTGACAGGTAGTGCCACCCCTTTCCTCGAACTTGAAGACCCGCTGTCCATCAAGATGGCGGGTCAGTCGTTTTTAAGACGCGCATCTCCAGACATAACAACGATCGTATCCAGGTGTCTGTGAATGGGATTCTCTCCTTTTCGGCGGCAATATGATGTCACCGGCTCCTGTACGGCTTGCACGGAATGAGAGTGACAGTATCATGTGCCTTAAACACGGATAGAAAACATCTGCCGCTCAGCGCCAGGAACAAGTACTGGCAGTGCAGCCAAGAGGAAATGGACATGAAACCATATCGTGGTCGTATCCTGTGGGTCGATCTGACAACGGGCACCTGTACTGATGAGGAGATCGCCGAATCGGTCTACCATGCATATCTCGGCGGACTCGGCCTTGCCGCATCGATTCTGTACAACCGCATTCCGGCCGGCGCCGATCCCCTTGGTCCCGACAACGTCCTGGCATTTGTCTCCGGCCTCCTCACCGGTTCAGGCAGTCTGTTCACCGGACGATGGATGGCGGCCGCCAAGTCACCGCTGACGGGAACTTGGGGCGATGCCAACTGCGGCGGGACGCTGTCCCCGGCCATCAAACAGTGCGGATATGACGGCATCTTCGTCACGGGTGTCAGCGACCATCCCGTCTATCTCACCATCGACAATCATGGCCCCGAGCTGCGCGACGCGACAGGTCTGTGGGGCATGGACACGATCGAGACCGAAGAAACGTTGAAGAAGTTGGTTTCCGGGAACCGCGAGCCGTCTGTCGCATGCATCGGCCCGGCCGGCGAACGGCTGTCGCTTATCGCAGGCATCAGTAACGACGGAGGCCGCATGGCTGCTCGCTCTGGTCTGGGCGCCGTCATGGGGTCGAAGATGCTCAAGGCCGTCGTATTATCGGGTTCGTACCCCATGGGAAGTGAGAATCCCGAAGAGATGCGTCATCTGAGCCGCGCCTGTGCCCGTCACGTCACGCAGAATATTCCGCTGCCTTCAGGGCGCGCCATGCCACTGCTGGGGGCTGTCCTCCGCCATCTGCCCGTCACCGCCCGTATGGACGGCCGCATGTCCATCCCTATGTTCCGCAAGTGGGGAACATGCGGTATGGACCAGGCGTCGGTTGAATGGGGGGACACCCCCGTGCGCAACTGGTCCGGCAGTGAGGGGGACTACCACAGGAGGCTGTCCGACGCTATCGATCCAGACCGCATCCTGGCACGCGAACAGCGCAAGTACCACTGCTACTCATGTCCCCTTGGCTGCGGCGGCATCTGCACGTGGCAGGGAGGTGAAACGCACAAGCCGGAATACGAGACGATCGCGGCGTTCAGCGCCCTGCTCATGTGCACGGATTTGGACGCAGTGTTCGCCATCAACGACCGGCTGAACAGGGCTGGGATGGACACGATCTCCGCCGGCGGCACCATCGCGTGGGCCATGGAAGCATGGGAAAAGGGCGTCATCACGTCCTCCGATACCAATGGGCTCAAACTGCACTGGGGCGATTCGGCCGCCGCCCTGCGCCTCGTCGAGCTCATGATCGCGCGAGAGGGGATCGGCGACCTGCTGGCAGATGGGTCCCTGCGGGCTGCGCGCCATTTTGGACACGGTTCGGAGTCGTTTGCGATCCAAGCTGGAGGCCAGGAGATCGCCATGCACGACCCTCGCCTGGACCCGGGCTATGCCCTGCACGCAAGCGTCGAACCGACCCCTGGGCGCCACACGACCGGCTGTCAGGTCTACTACGACATGTACCGTCTTTGGACACGCGTCCCCGACCTGCCGAGGGCACGCTTGTTGTCTGGCAAGCGCAGCAAGTACCGTGCGGACGCCGCGCAGGCTGCGATCGCTGTTGCCAACAGCTGTTTCACCCAGTTGTACAACGGGGCCGGGCTATGCATGTTTGGAGCCATGCTTGGCGTCGACCGCATTCCGGTGTTCGAATGGCTGAACGCCGCGACCGGCTGGCACATGACGCCCGCAGAGTACATGAAGGCGGGCAGACGCATCCAGACGATTCGACAGCTGTTCAACGTGCGCGAAGGAATCGACCTGAGCTCGCTGGCCATCAATCCCCGCGCGGCCGGTCATCCTCCTCTTGAGCGTGGCGCCAACCGCAGACGGTCTGTCCAGCTGACGGCCCTCATGCGTGGCTACTGGGAGCGCATAGGCTGGGACGCGGACACGGGCGTTCCATCACCTTCGACGATAGCTGAACTCGGAATCGCGCCCCTGACTGACACAACCTGCGCTGACGATACTGTTTGTGTGGAAGCCACTCTGGAGATCGACCATGGCCTATAACATCGACGAAAAGTGCATCGGGTGCGGTCTGTGCGTCCGTGTCTGCCCGGTCACCGCTATAAGGGGACAACTGCATGCAGGGCACACGATCGATGCCGCTACGTGTATCGAATGCGGCGCGTGTGGAAGGGTCTGCCCGGTCTCTGCTATCCAGAACAGCACTGGGTCAATGTGTGTGCACCTGAACCGCAAAGACTGGCCGCAACCCGACGTCGACGACACGCTCTGTGTGTCGTGTATCGCCTGCATTCAGGCCTGCCCCGTCGGCTGCCTCGGCCTCGGACGCACGGACCTGCGGGACCATCACGCCAGACCCATCCTTAAGATACCGGACCGGTGCATAGGATGTGGCTTCTGCCATGGAGCCTGTCCAGTCGGCGCCATCACGATGAAGCAACAGAGCTGGGCTGCGCTTCCGGCGCGTCACTGACCGGGACAGCCGACCGATGCTTTCGCTCTAGCGGATCCGTCGCGGGCGAAACGCCCGGTTGGCCCAGGAGAGCGCCTCGCGGTCAGTGACCTCGTGAAAATCCTCGTAGAACTGGCCGACAGCCATGAGCCACTCGGCAGCGTGGACAGCCACGACGCGGTATCCCCGCTCGGTCAGTTGGCGCATCACCTCACGGTCGACGACCGGTGTGCCAATGGTCGGCACACAGCCCATGCCGGTCACGACGTCCGCTGCGGCGATCATAGTCGCGCCAGTTGCGATACCATCGTCCACGACCAGCACCCGGGCCCCGCGCTCCCACGTCTGCGGAATGTAGCGCTCGAATAGCTCTGCATACAGGACAAGGCGTTCCTTCTCGAAGCCGATCTCGGCTTCGAGGTGCTCGCGCTGTTCGTGTGCGGATTCGGGTGAGAGGATGGTGGCGAACCCGCCATTTCCCGCGTAACCGAGAGCCCCCACGGCAAGCTCGCGGTTCGCGTCGGCGCGGATCTTGCGGATGAGCAGGACGCCAAACGGCAGACCAAGTTCCTGGGCGACGACAGACCCGACGACGACACCTCCGCGTGGAATCCCACAGCAGAGGTCGAAGACCAATCCCTGGTCCCGGACCTGAGTTGCCAGCTTGGCTCCAGCTTCCTCTCGTGACAGGAAGACCATCGTGTTCCTCCCACTGGGTCATGCAGGGCGGTATCGAAATCTCCGCCGACATCAGCATGACAGAACAGGAAATTTGGTCAACACCCTGGAGCTCATGGGGTCAGCTCATGGGGTCAAGCGTTACCATCGCAAAAGTGGTACCATTACGGGATGTTGCAGGAGCAGGCAAGCCTGCCCAAAGAATCTATCCGAAGAGCATCGAGAGCACGTATGCCTCAGGAAGAAGGTGTAACTGGCATCTGACATCTCTTACGAAAGTTACCACAACACGAATGGTAACGCTTGACCCCAAAGAGGGATCGTGCGGGAGGGCTTCAGACCTCGAGATACCAGACGATGGCGGTCTCGTCCTCGCTGCCCGGCGTGGCCTGCAGGTAGAGACGGTCGAACCCGCCGATGACGAAGCCGTAGTCACGGTAGAACATGCATGCCGTCACATGAACATCTTGGGTTTCGGCGCGCAGCCAGTGCAGTCCTCGGGCAAGAGCCCATGCCTTGACCGTGTTCATGAGAGACGTCGCGATACCATGATGGCGGTGACCATGCTCAACACGCAGTTCCCAGACACGTGCCATGTTGTTGTGGTCTTCCTGGACACACACCTGCCCTACGAGTTTCTCGCCGACAAATGCGAGGTAGATAGCCGCATCATCTCTGCCAAGGTAGGCGCAGTCGGGGCAGCTGGGCTCTGTCTTCTCATATGGATGCTGGATGGAATCGACGTCGAAGTCGTAGTTGTCACCACACATGGACACCTTGACACGCGCCTTCACGGCGAAGTTGCTGCGAAGCTCGTCTACGTAGCCGGCCATATCCGGCGTCGCCCGCACGATCCGTATGTCGAGACCGGTCATGTCATCCACGTCCACATCATACACGAACGCAACACCAAAGCGGGAAGCCCACATTCACAACCGGACACCCTCTCCTGACTGCACGCATTGGAGGCTCTCTTTCAGCGTTCAGCCTCGCCTTCACGGGAAGGACGTACAAATCCTCTGGTCTGTCATTCCCGTTCACACGGTTGCCCTATTCTGTCATTCCCCCGAGCCCTTTGGTCCAAGGCGAGGGGTGCTTCTCCGCGCAGGCGGGAATCCATGTGTTCTGTCGAGTGGTACAGTACAGGTGTAACATTCTCGAAGGAAATGGAACCGTCCCGAGAATGTTACACTTCCACTCAGCATCGCATGAGATATACTGCAGGCGGGAAGCTGGATCCTTGTGGTGAGGCGGGTAGTTGAGACAGCGACTGTTCCGGTCGATCCTGATATGCGCGCTCGTCATCCTGTCTGTATGGTGTGCGGGATGCGGGGCGCCGACAACTGACGTGCAGGAGGCGCCTATGGGAATTACAGTCACCAGTACGGTATTCGCAGCCGGCAAGCCTATCCCGGTCAAATACACGGGACAGGGGGAGAACATCTCGCCGGATCTTGTATGGAGTGGAGCCCCGGCAAGCGTCAAAAGCTACGTCCTGATCTGCGACGATCCTGATGCCTCGGCCGGGACCTGGGTCCACTGGACCATGTGGAACATCCCTCCCACCTCGACAGGACTGGCACAGGGCGTGGCTTCGGATGCAACACTGCCGGACGGGTCCGTTCAGGGGGCCACCAGTTCTGGACGTCGTGGTTACGGCGGGCCGATGCCTCCAAAGGGAAACGCCCATCACTACTACTTCCGGGTCTACGCTTTGGACACGATGCTGTCCCTGGCGTCATCTGCGAATCGAGCACAGCTCGATGCAGCCATGCGGGGACACGTTCTGTCGCAAGGACAGCTGATGGGAACGTATCAGCGGCAGTAGCAAGGGTCCTCGAGGTCAGCGGACGTCCCGCAGATTTACAGTGGAATCCTGCAGTCTGGTCGCCTCAGGCAGGTACCTACTGCGAGGTCGATATCCCCCCGGCGGCGGTCGCACTGCTGACGGTGATGGTGACGGTCTTTGTGAGTTCCTCCCACTGGACATCAGCGCCAAGGTGCTCACTGACGAAGCGCACGGGCAGCATGGTCCTGCCGTTCATGATAGCCGCCGGAACGTCCAGAATGACCGGCTCACCGTTTACGACGGCGGTCCGATTGCCGATCTGAAGCAGCAGGGTCGTGCCGTTGAACTCCACTTCGATGCTGCGCGTTTCGGGGACCCAGGTGATTGCCCCGCCCAGACCCTCAATGATGGGCCGTAATGGGACCAGCGTTCGACCGCTCACGATGACGGGAGGAGTATCCAGAGTTACGACCTGACCGTCCAGGTGAGCGATCAGGCTGCCTACCGAAAGCGTGATGATATGCTGGTTCGGGTCGACGGATTTCTCGAACGTTGCCAGGACGGATTTGTTGCTGTCCATCGTGAGCGCCAGCGGATTGGCTGTGCCAGTGGCACTGCCGCTCCATCCCGTGAACTCCCATCCGGCAGCCGGCCTCGCGGTAAACGTCACTGTGCTCCCTGCAAGGTAGGAGGCCTTCTGTGGCTCTACGCTCAGGAAGCCGTTGCCCATGACGGCAGAAAGCAGACTGTAGTTTGTCACCGTCGAGCCCCCGATGACATACTGCGACAAACTCTGCTCATTCCCGTTGAACCAGTTTAGGTCGACGCTGTGCCCCTCGACGCCAGGAACGGTCCCGTTGTCGGCATACTGCCAGAATGCCCATGAGTCCCACCCACCTGTGGCTGGCTGAGTGGCAGGAGCATAGCCTGCTATCCAGAGACGATAGCGCCCACCGATGGTCGGGTCGGCTTTGATAAGGTCCGCAGCGACAGAAGCACTGCAGTAGATCATGGGGTTGGCCCCCTTGGCCGCTCGCACGGCACCCGCCCATTCGTCGATCCAACGCACCATCGCTGCGCCATGGATGTTGTATTTGGGCTCGATGTCCAGGACCGGCACGAGAAAGCCAGGGGTGATATACTGTCCCGCGGCCTGGAGGAAGTACGCCGCCTCGACTGCGGCAGTGTTGTCAACCGGCCAGCAGATGTGATAGACACCCGTCAGCAAGCCTGCCGACCGGGCGCCGGGGGGCAGAACGTTCAGGAAGGGGTCGGTAATGTTCGATCCCTCGGTCGCCTTGATGAAGGCAAACTGGTAGCCTGCCGAACGCACCGCAGCCCAGTTGATAGGGTCTCCCGCATGATCGCCGCCACACTGCCACCGCGAAACGTCGATCCCCTGGATCATCCCGACTCGCATCTGTGCGGGGATATTGATGCTGCCCGTGGAACAGGTGACGCGGACGAGGCTTTCGTAGGTCCCGGCGGGCATACCTGTCCGCTCCACCCCGATGCTGATACGCTGGCTTCCGCTGACGGGCACGCTCCCTGTCGCGGGCGAGACGCCGACCAGCCATGACCCACCAGGGATGATACCAAACGTTACCGGCGTGCTCCCTGTGTTCTGGAGGGTCAGGACGAGCGACGTCTGCTCTCCTCCGAAGTCGAGCTCTGGAGGAAGAAAGAAGACGCCGGTCGGCGTCGGTGCCACCTGTGGAACCACCTGGGCATCCGCACACAGATCGCTCGCTCCGTTCGCATTGACAGCACTGACGGCATACCAGTAGGGCCTGCCTCCGATAAGCATGGGACCGTCCGTCCAGGTCCGCGTGTCGAAGCCCTGATCACCGATATTCAGTGTGGCAACAAGAGTTAATGGATCCGCGTGACGGTCACGGTAGATGCGCCAGGCAGTAATCGGCGCAGTTCCAAGTTCCTCAGGAAGGCTCCATGAGAGTATGGCGGACTCGATCCCGGCTGTGGCCCCAAGGGCCGTCGGCGCACTGGGAATTGGGCTGGGAGCAGCCACCTTGAGATAGTTGTCGACAGACCAGCCCATGACGCCACTTTCCCACTGGACGCGCCACCAGGTGAAGCTGCCACCGGCAACAGGACCCTCCTGGACGACCCCGTGAGCTCCGTCCTTCTCGACGCCGACAACAGTTGCGGAACTGGAGGCCGACGATCGCACGTTGAGGCCGTCTCCTCCTGTGCCGGTGACTTCGACGGTAGACCCGACGGCGAGCGCGTCGGCAAGAGTTGAGAATGGACTTGTCATAAGAGAGGCTAGTAGGGCCAGACACAGCATGATGACAGCCGGCCCCCTGAGCGCCGCGGTCTTCTCGCCGCCATGCCTGCCTTCTGAATGCCTCATGTCGATGGCCATATCTCCCGTCTGATCGAGTTGCGGGATGCAGTCTGCCGACCTGTCGTCACCACCCGTCTTTATATTGTAGCAACGTTCAGGCATGCGTTCCGCAGAGGTCTTCACAGAACCTGCAAACAGCTGCTGTTGCCGAGACCTATTTTCAGGAGCGTTTGCTCCGCGTGCGGAGCGTGTCAACCCGCTGTGTGGTCCATTACACCGCAACTCGTAGCCGCCATCTTGCACGACACGGCCCACGGCCCTACAATACATGTGTTGCAGTACCCGCAAGAGCAGGCGCAACGCTGGCAGGAGGCCAACGATGAAACTGATCATGTTCGACATGGATGGTACGCTCTTTCAGACAGAGACGTCCTTCTTTCCTTCTGTACGAGAGTTTGCCAGCCGTCATGGCTTCCCGGCGCCCGATGGGGAGTTCCTTCGAAGCTTCATCGGCCAGAGTGGCAGCGAATGGCGAGCGTGGCTGGAACAGCTGCAACTTGGCACATCAACCGATGAGCTTGCCTCTGAGTTCGACCTCCTGGAACAGGAATACGTGAAGACACAGGGCGAGCTTTACCCTGGCACGGCAGATGTCCTCAGGACCCTGGCACAGGACGGATGGAAGCTGGGTGTGTGCAGTAATGCCCCCGGGTGGTATCCCGAGACCATCCTGACCCAGGCAGGTGTCCGCGACCTGTTCACGGTGATCCGCGTACCCAGCCGCCCCGACCAGACGAAGACAATGATGCTCTGTGAGGTGTGGAATGAGTTTCGTCCGGAACAGTGCGCCATGGTGGGTGACCGGGCCGATGACATGCGGGCGGCCCATGCAGGAGGCTTCTTTGCGATAGGCGCCTTCTATGGCTGGGCCCCGGAGGAACTTGCGCTCGCAGACGTCTGCATCCACGACATTGTCGAGATACCGACAGTCCTTGCCAGCCACTGGTCTCCAGAAGGTGAGGTCAAGAGTACGAGCACTCCCACAACGGCGGTGTCCGCTCCGGTCGTCTCCGGATGGCCGGCACCGGTTGTCTCTGAAACCCCTGCTCCACAGCCATCCGTTGCCCAAGCTCAGGAACTCTTGCCTGCTGAGCCGAAGGTAACCGTCCCCCAGCCTGAGGAGACTCCTTCCCGGACGATCGGAACGCCTCCTGAGGCGACCCCAAAGCCGATGACGGAGGCACCTGCCATTACGCAGTCCGTTCAGATGCCCCCGGAGCCACCAGCGCAAGTGCCTGCTGCCGTAGCACCTGTCGAGCCGGAACCGGTGGCTGCAGCCAGAAAGTCGCGAAACCCATTCCGCAGGCACGAGGACAAACCACAGTAGGAACAACCACGGGCCGCTCTGCCTGTCAGGAACGCCTAGACGAACCCCTTCTTGCCAGGAGGATTTACCGTTGTACACTGTCTCCGCGACCAGGCATTGCCTGATGCTCATGGAGGTTACCCGAGTGCGAATTGCATAGTTCCGTCGTACCGTAGCACCAACTCCGCCACATGCCTCCGGCACTGTGGCGACGAACACGGAGGAACATATGCAGATCACATGCACCGACCTTTCCTTTTCATATTCTGAACAAGCCACGCCCCTCTTCAAGGGAGTCACCTTCGCTGTCTCCGACGCGTCACGGCTTGGCATCATCGGTCCGAATGGCAGCGGTAAGTCAACCCTTCTCGGCCTCCTAACAGGAAAGCTGCAACCGACCGCGGGTACGATCAGCAGATCCCGGCCGGCGCCTCGCATCGCTCTCATCGAGATGGACACGGGCGACAGTCAGCTGGTCATGACGAGCGCCCTCGCCGTTTGCAACCCACTCCTCGGCACTGCCTGGAGCATCATGCAATCGGATTCCGATGCCGACAGCACAACAGAAGCGGCTGCCGAATTTGCAGCGCAGGGCGGCTACGCGGTTCTGGCTGACGTCCAGCGCGCCCTGGCAGGCGCCGGGCTGCCGGAAGAGCTCTGGGACCATACAGTCGCGTCGCTGTCGGTCGGGGAGCGCCTGTGGCTGCGCGTCGCGGAAGCGCTGCTCGCGTCATCCGACCTCCTGATCCTCGACGAGCCCACCTCGCATCTCGACATCCAGAAGCGTGCAGAGCTGGCAGCGATGCTCCAGGACCTCGACCGACCGTATGTCGTCGTGTCACACGACCGGCACTTCCTGGACCTGGTCAGCACGCAGGTCCTGGAACTGACGCGTGGTCGCGCGCGTCTGTACGCCGGCGGCTACACGACATACATGGCGACTGTCAAGGCTGAAGAGGAACACGATCGCGATATCTACGCTGTGCAAACACGCAAAGTCAAGCAGTTGAAGAGGGCTATCGGCAGGGTCAAGGAGCAGGCCGGCAGTATCGAGGCACTGGCGTACAAGTCGAGCTCGGGTTTCTTCAGCCACAAGGCCGCCAAGATGGAGAAACGCGCCAAGGCTATGCGTACGCAACTGGAACGATCCCTTGCCGAGGCACACGCGGCAAAACCCTTCATTGAGAAGACGAGGAACTACGCCCTGGAGGGTTCGACCCGCGGCGGCATCCTGGTCTCGCTGATGCGTGTCACGGTTTCGGCCGGGGAACGTACCCTGTTCCACGACCTGTCGCTGACCGTCCGCGGGGGTGAACACTGGTGTGTGCTGGGGCCGAACGGGGCAGGCAAGTCTACATTGCTCCAGGTGATGATTGGGCAGCGGCGACCGGATGCGGGAGAGGTCATGGTGTCGCCGTCCGTAGAAATCGGCTTCGTCCCCCAGCAGATTACGCTAGACCATGGCGAAGACCTTCCCATTGATCTCGTGCGGCAGACGAGCGGCATCGGCAGCCAGGAGGCGCGCATCCTGCTCGGGACACTCGGCATCGAAGACGACCAGGTCTTCCAACCTGTGCAGCAGCTGTCTGCAGGCCAGCAGAAACGCGTGTTCATTGCCCGGCTGGTCGCCGCAAGACCTGACCTTCTGGTCATCGATGAACTCGAGGGCAACCTCGCAATCGATGCCGTGACACAGCTGGAACAAGCCCTGTTGGGATTCCCCGGAGCTCTGGTCATGGTCACACACGATGTGGCACTCGCAGAAGCCGTTGGTCAGCACTTCATCACGTTCGATGGAACAGGAAGATGGTCACAGGAGAATGCGTACGCAGGATATGGAGTCTGACTTGCCAATGGGGCAATGCCTCTCGATGAAGTTCTGGAACGCCTGCAATCACGATCAACACATAACCTTCGTTGACAACACCCCATTCGACCCCATACTATGGTGTCTTACAGGTCCGTGCACAGGGAAACAGACGACCGGAGAGATCCGATCGAACGCTCACTGTCGATGTCTCAAAGCATGGGTCCAATAGCACTCGCCACACCCGTGCGGCGACATCCGACATAAGAAAGAGCCGCCTGCTGACTGTCTGAGAGCGTCATCCTGTCGAGCGCCGGCACAAGGAGCTCACGTGACATTTGATTCATTCCATCTCGACTCCCGCCTTACCGCGGGAATTGTTTCATGCGGCTACACCACACCGACACCCATCCAGGAGCAGGCTATTTCGCCTGTCATGGAAGGACATGACGTCATGGGCCTTGCCCAGACCGGAACGGGCAAGACGGCCGCCTATGCACTCCCGATCATGGAGCACCTGCTGACGGGACCACACGGTTCACTGCGCGCCCTCGTCGTCGCCCCGACTCGCGAATTGGCGGAGCAGATCGCCGAGGATTTCCGCGACCTGGGCCGCAAGGCTCGCCTTACCGTTCTCACAATCTACGGCGGCGTCGGCATCAATCCACAGATTGATGCGCTCCGGCGCGGCGTCGACATTGTCGTTGCCTGCCCCGGCCGTTTACTGGACCACATCAATCAAGGCACCGTCGACCTCACCAAGATACAGATCCTCGTCCTCGACGAAGCGGACATGATGCTGGACATGGGCTTCCTGCCCGACGTCCGCCGCATCATCAAGAACCTCCCCGCCCAGCGCCAGAACCTGTTGTTCAGCGCTACCATGCCAGAGGACATCCGCCATCTGGCCGACGCCATTCTGCATGACCCCGTGACAATCCAGATCGGCCACTCCGCTCCGGTGGAGACGGTTTCACATGCCCTCTACCCGGTACCGCAGCACCTCAAGACGCCGCTGCTCATTGAACTGTTGAAGCACACCGATACCGAGTCGGTCCTGATCTTCACACGCACGAAGCACCGCGCCAAGAAGCTTGGCGAGAAGCTGGCCAACGAAGGCTACCGTGCAACGTCGCTGCAGGGAAATCTGTCACAGCGCGCACGCCAGGCCGCACTGGGCGGCTTTCGCGACGGCAGCTACAAGGTACTGGTCGCCACCGATATCGCGGCCCGCGGCATCGATGTGACGCAGATCTCGCACGTCATCAACTACGACATCCCGGACACGACGGACGCCTACACGCATCGCATCGGGCGTACCGGCCGAGCTCTCCGTTCGGGAGATGCGTTTACCCTGATCACAGAGGAAGATACGATCCTGGTCCGCGATATTGAGAAAGTCCTGGGAACGCCCATCGAACGGCGTACTCTCTCCGGCTTTGACTACAAGGCCCCCGCCCCAAGGCGCGAGACCGAGTTTGCCTGGGACGCCAGACCCGGCAGGAGTTCCAGCCACCCTCAGCGCCCGACCAGTTGTGACGGTCAATCTACTTCAGCACCGAAGCATCGTGAAAACAGCGTGAATCCGCCAAAGAGTTTGAATCATCGGTCAGCAACAAGAAGGCCGGCCAATATCCGGACCTCTTGACAGCGTTTGCACAGAAGTGGTATAATATAATTGTGATAGCGCCAAACGTTATCACATGCCCTCCTTCGCAGGGGCCCCGTCTGGGGCCCCTCGCTTTTTCCCCGCGGCTTGCACCTGTTCCGGTGCGCTATTCGCGAATCGTCTGCCCCAGCGTCGGCACATCTGCGAGGACGAACTCCGAGGTCATCCGGTATTCGACCATCTGACAGGGTTCAAGCGAGACGACCTCGTTCACGTGGGACGTCTTCGGCCTGTGGAAATCTATGGGTATCAAGTTGTCCCAAAGGACTGCGAAAGAAGACTGGTGTCCGGTGGGGAAGCGGGACAGGGCGGCTGCGAGACGTCGCTGCTGAGGGGAAATAAAGAAGGCGAAAGGCTTACGCCTCTCGCCGTTGCGGTACGTTGGTTGGAGAAAGAAAGTCGGAACCTTCTTATCTAACGCGCTCGTTATCTTAGCGGATTCGTCGCAGAGCACAAGGGTGGCGTTCGCATACAATCGTTCACAATCTGTACAAGATGCTGCAAGACGCACTGCAGATCAGACTTCGATAGGTGTTCCCTGTCAGAATGCCGTTTACGACGCTCACCCCGCAACAACGCTGTTGCAAAAGAGGCGACGCAGCATACTATGAAGTTACGGGTTCGCCCGGCACTCACGTGGAACGCAGATACCGACAATCACGGGCGACCGCAAGGGGAGCACGAAATGGAGCTACGTGGAACGCTCACGGACTTTTCGCTCGAGGCCATCCTTGGCCTGATTCGGGACGGGGACAAGACAGGCACACTGCGTCTTGCAGTCACGACACCGCTGGGGGTGGCGCGCCAGGTCGACCTGTCCATTGTCGGCGGCGAGATAGCGTCGGTCTGGTGTGGCTCTCTCCGCGGCCTTGACGCCTTGCGTGAGGCAGCCATATGTGTGGAAGGTTCGTTCGAGTTCCCCGTTGACAGCATACTGTCCCCTCAGGACGAGACCGTCCCGATTGCCATGGACGTGGCGCTGGCGACCATCAACAAGGCACGGGGCGAGATGGAATCCCTGGGCGCAGCTTTCCCTGCCACCAACATAACATTCAGTCACGCCGTCCCTGCCGGTGACACGGTCCACATCAGTATCGAGGAGTTCCGTCTGCTGGCCGTCACGCACGACGGCATGACCCTGAATGATCTCGTCGCAGCGAACACTGCTCCGACCGTAGATTCGATGCGCATTGTCCGGCAGCTTACGGAACGAGGGCTCCTTGTCGCCGGCCCCGCCGTGGCAATCGTCGACCAGATGACATACGCGGGCATCGTCTCTCTTGCCGAGTACGTCGGTGGACAGGCAGGCATCGATATCTTCAACCAGTACTTCCGGCCGGGCACGCCCGTCCCCGAATGGGCACGAGCACTACCTGCCTTCCGATCCGCGTTCCAGAATCTCGTCGGCGCCGAAAAGGCAAACGAGGTCATTGCCGGACTGCGTGAGATAACCGGATGAATTGACCCCTCCCACGGGGTGACACCGAGCGCGAACAGCACCACAGGCTCATCCTGGACCCTTCTGTCGACGGGTGCCCAATAACAATAGCGGGTACCCGAAATCCAGAACACAGGAGGCACAGATGACCGTCCAGAACCAGGCAGGAACGATCCGCATCACGTTCGTCAGCAAGAAGGGCGAAACCATCGCCAATGTCAACCCGCTTGCCACAGACGCCGTCGCATATGCGTGCGCCGGACAGCTCATGACTCTGCTCACTGAGCAGACGGCCGCCATCGTACGCAACAGGCGGACCGCATTCGTGGAGTAAGGAGGTAACCCATGGCTGACTCTCAGACCACCGTCCTTCGCCTCGTGTTCGGCACCGACACGCCCGGCAAGACCTACGCAATGGAATTCAACAGCCCGAGATCGGACCTCACGGAGGCACTGATCCGTCCGGTGATGCAGCAGTTCATCGACGGTCAGCTGATCAGCGGAAAGAACGGCATGCTCGTCAGCATCGAAAGCGCCGGCATCGTCACCCGTCAGGTGACGGGCGTCATCTCGTAGCAACCGCTCGTTCGTCAGGGCATCACAAGAAGGGGGCGCAGCCACGGCTGCGCCCCTTTTGTATTTCCAGCATAAGACCTACTCCTTGACGTCGACTCCCGCCCGCAGGATCACATCAGACGCAACGACCCCCTGGCTACAAGCTCCTTTACACACTTCGCCATCGCCATCTTTGCCCTGACGCCACTCGTGGGCATCGTCGAGACGATCTGCTGGGACTAGCTCTCACGGATGAGCTTCCGGGGGTCGGGGTCGCTATCAGCACTTCCGTGGCTACGGCCAGCCCGTTGCCATCTTGTGCGTCAGAAGTTGTTGCGTCACGATGGCTGACAAGACATTGGCCAGCTGGACCAGGGTCTGCCCCTGCTGAGCAGCAGGAGAGGCGTCGATCAAACGGTCGATGGATTGCCGAGCCGAATTGGTGTGCCGGGTCCCGAACACCAGGTGTTCAGTCTCGGCTGCCGTCAGAGCTGCCGTAATCGTCCTCAGGTTTCGCGAGACCACAATGCCCTGTAGTGCTGCAACAGGAAAACCAACAGGGCCCTTAACGGTGACCGCATGCGCGTCGCGTTTCTGGTTGATCTTGTCGATCATCACCGCAAGTGTCGTCGTCTTGCCATGACCGGTTGCCCTCGTCAGTAGCACGAAGCCCCTCTCCAACTTGGTGGGGTCCGCCGCCTGTGGCACCCGAGTGAATCTATGTCGGGGACGGTGAACGGTATGCGCCACATGGTCACGGCCCTCGTGCCTTGGTGCCGGATCACGTTCACACTGAACGCGCCAGTCCTTTGACCGAGTGCGAGAAGTCGAAGTCCACAGTGTCTTGTCACGATGCAAGACCACCCCCGGCGAGTTGCCGGGGGCGGAGAGAGTACTGATGGTACTGAGCTTGGTGTTACGGCCAGTAGGTGAAGGAGATGGTCTTTGAGACTGGTTCCCAGGCAAGGTCGAGACCCAGGTTCTCGGCGATGAACCGG
>Ga0209777_10000544_pt1 | contig 61214 bp, 56 predicted proteins | sample FrelakmetHBP12HB_FD_187147 | JGI IMG/M metagenome (GOLD analysis project Ga0209777, IMG submission 187147) | Freshwater lake sediment microbial communities from the University of Notre Dame, USA, for methane emissions studies -HBP12 HB (SPAdes)... | ecosystem: Environmental > Aquatic >...
CGATCTCTGTCTTCCTGGCTTGTGTGGCGGGGATGACCCTGAAACCGCTCATCCGTTGGTTGTCCTACTGCCACATTCCGCCAGCGATCTCCGCCGCAGTCGTGCTTTGCCTCCTAGTGGCCGCCGTCGGGATTGGTTTCTTCCAATTGGGCCGCCCGGCGATGACCTGGATGAACGAAGCGCCGCAACACATGACCGAGTTAAGGCAACGGGTTCAGAGAATTGTCCCAGGCGCCGCACGGTTCAGCCAGGCGGCCGCCGCGGTGAACAACCTGGGCGCGACGGAGGAAGAACAAAGACGATCGCCAACGGTAGAGATCAGAACTAGCCGTTTCCCCAGCCTATTTGACTGGACCGGAACCTTCCTTGTGGGCATAGGGGAGACTTTGGTCTTGCTTTACCTGATGCTCGCTTCGGGCGACTTGTTCCTGCAAAAGCTGGTCCACGTGATGCCGACCATGGGCGACAAGAGGCGTGCGGTCGAGATCAGCCATGAGATTCAGCACAAGATCTCCAATTACTTCTTCTCGGTTTCGCTGATTAACCTCGGCCTGGGAATTCTCGTGAGTGGGAGCCTCTACTGGCTGGGCGTGCCCAACGCCGCCATGTGGGGAACGCTCGTGGCGGTTTTGAATTTTATCCCCTACTTCGGCCCCGTCGCCGGAATCATCCTGCTGGGCGCCGTCGGTCTTCTTACTTTCGACGCATTCTGGAAAGCAATCCTTCCGTCCGCCTGGTATCTGCTGCTCCACCTCCTGGAAGCGAACTTCATTACGCCGGTGTTCCTGGGGCGCCGGTTCACGCTCAATCCGGTGGTCGTTTTTGTCTTCTTGATCTTCTGGACGTGGCTCTGGGGTGTGCCGGGAGCTTTGTTGTCGGTGCCGATCCTGGTCTCGATCAAAGTCGTTTGCGACCACGTTCCCGCGCTGTCATCAGTCAGCGAACTGCTCACGAGTTGAGCCAAACTACCGAGGCGATATGAACCGGATCAGATTTGAATGTCCTCACTGTCATGAAATCATCGCCGGCGATGAATCGTTGTACGGCCAACGAGTTAAGTGCCGGAAGTGTCAGGCAGCGATTCTCGTCCCTCAGGCGCCCGCCAGCACGGGGCCCCAAACCGCTCGGTTGATACAGGAACCGGCCGCCGCCTCTCTTGTGCTGGATGACGCTAACCAGGAAACCGACATTTTCAAACTGTCTCCGGTCGCGCGTGCCTTTCCGGGTCAGATCCTTCTCGGAGTGATCTTCATTGGTCTGGGAATCGCTCTCGCGATTCGTGCTCGGGATTTCTCATGGCCACAGTGGGTGGCTCTGGTCCCGCTCGCTCTCGGTGTGCTCCTGCTGCTGCTGCTTTGGATCAGGGTGAAGTCTTGCAGTTATCGCTTGACCACTCAACGGTTGTTCGTCCGTCGCGGCTGGTTGGCAAAGCATGTGGATGAATTGGAGTTGTATCGGGTGAAAGACGTGGTGGTGGATCAGGGGGTCCTGCAACGTGTGCTGGGTTACGGCACCCTCACGGTGCTGGCAGACGATGACACCACCCCGGAAGTGGACTTGGTCAGAATCTCAAGACCGACAGAAGTCAAAGAGATGATCAGAACACAGTACCGCGCCGCTCGCCAGCGAGAGGGGGTGCATCCCACAGAGTTTATGCAATCACCCTGAACCCAACGTGACCGGCCGCCAAGTGCTGAAACTCCGCCTCGCACGTCAGGACCACGGCGGAACGGCCTGTCGAGCTCTCCCGGCGGCCGGGTCCGTTTGCCGGGAGTACATCCAATAATTCCGGGTAGGGTTACACCCCATAGACAAGAGCCAGCCCATCGCGTATGTATGATTATCTGTCTTACATATCCAGATAAAAAAGAACAGAGTAACCATTCAGAAAAGGGGGCGGTTTATGCCGCTTGTCACTCTCATCATCGTACTGGTCGTAGTCGGTGCCGCGCTTTGGGCGATCAACACCTATATCCCGATGGCCAAACCAGTAAAAACCATCCTCAACGTTGTTGTGGTGGCGGTTCTTTGCGTGTGGTTGCTTCAGGTGTTTGGCGTCATAGGCAGCATCAACAGCATTAGAGTGAGGTAGATCGGACGCCGTTCAAGCCTCAGTGCGGGACAGGGCATGGCATTCTGTTTGAAAGGAGAATCCCGTGTTGTGGACGATTGCCGTCATACTGACGATTCTGTGGCTGTTGGGCCTGGTGAGCAGTTACACGATGGGAGGGTTTATTCACCTCCTGCTGGTGATTGCCATTGTTGTGGTGCTAGTCAGGATCATCCAGGGGCGACGACCCATTTAAGAAGAAGCGGTCACGCGACGAGGTTGGTCGCGACGGATGTCATGCCGTTGGTTGGTAGAGTGTTTCGCCCTGCCGTATGGGAGCAGACTGCAAGGGCCAGTGCCCTACCTGTCGTGTATTGAGAAAGGCGGTGCTGATCACACCGGTTTACGCGTTACGCCCGCTCCGAGATCATGGAGAGGTAGGGTTTTACCCCATAGAGAAGGGCCGCTTCACGGCGTTATCATGGGTCGGATGAATATCCTTTTGGTCTACCCCGAGTTCCCGGATACGTTCTGGAGCTTCAAACATGCGCTGGAGTTCGTGGGCAAGCGCGCGGCGCTGCCGCCGTTGGGACTTCTGACCGTCGCGGCCATGCTGCCGCGGGAATGGTCCAAACGGCTCGTGGACACCAACGTACGGACCCTCACCAAGAAGGACCTGGCTTGGGCTGACTGCGCATTCATCAGCGCCATGGTCGTCCAGCGTGAGTCGGCGCGGCGGATTATAGCCCGGTGCAAGGAGGCAGGCCTGCGGATCGTTGCCGGCGGTCCACTGTTCCAGATCGAACACGAACAGTTCGAGGCCGTGGACCACTTCATATTGAACGAGGCCGAACTGACGCTTCCGGCCTTTCTCAGGGACCTGGCACAAGGCAAGGCGGGGCGGATGTATTCGTCCGCCCAGTACGCGGACTTGCGGCAAACGCCCAAACCCCTGTGGGAACTGCTTGAGCTCAGGCGATACGCCAGCATGAGCATCCAGTTCTCTCGCGGCTGCCCGTTCAACTGCGATTTCTGCAACGTCACCGCTCTGCTGGGCCACCGCGTGCGGAACAAGACCTCACAGCAGATCATCGCCGAACTCGACGGCCTCTATGCCCGCGGCTGGCGGAGCGACGTCTTTTTTGTGGACGACAATTTCATCGGGAACAAGCACTTCCTGAAGACCGATCTCCTGCCCGCCCTCATTGAATGGCGCAAGGGCAAGACGGGACTGGTGTTCTTCACTGAGGCCTCCATCAATCTCGCTGACGACAGACCGCTGATGGAACTGATGGCCGAGGCCGGATTCACCAGGGTCTTCATCGGCATCGAGACCCCGGACGAGGATTGCCTGGCCGAGTGTGGCAAGGTCCAAAACAAGAACCGCGACCTCGTGGAAGACGTGAAGCGCATCCAGCGAGCCGGGCTTCAGGTGCTGGGCGGGTTTATCGTCGGTTTTGACCACGATCGGCCCTCCATCTTCCAGAGGCAGATTGATTTCATACAGAAGAGCGGCATTGTGACCGCGATGGTGGGCCTGCTGCAGGCCCCTCCCGGAACGCGGCTTTACGACCGTATGAAGAAGGAGGGCCGTCTTCGCGGGGAATCCTCAGGCGACAACGTGGACGGCACGACGAACATCATCCCGGCGATGAGCCTGGAATCGCTGAGGGAAGGTTACATGAAAGTCCTGCGGCATATCTATTCGCCGGAGCACTACTACCGGCGCATCAGGACCCTTCTCCGTGAGTACAAGCCGCCCAAGATACGGGGGGGACTCCGGTTCTCCTATGTCCTTGCGCTCGTGCGGTCGTTCTACCGGCTCGGCCTTGTGGACCCAGGGCGGTTCCACTACTGGCAGCTCCTGCTCTGGACCCAATTTCGACGCCCCCGCCTCGTCGCCGAGGCCGTCATCCTCGCCATCTATGGCTACCATTTTCGGAAGGTCTGCGAACGGCACGTAATGTAACGCCGCCACAGCACTTTCCAGGAATACGTTCGGCAACAGGATCGAAATGAAACCACCTGACGAATGGGACTCCGCCGCAGTGGACCTGCTGGTCGGGCTGCAAGCCACGAGCACGGCGTCTGTTTGAGGCCAATTACGGCCGATAATAGCAGGTAGGGTTATACCCCATAGAAAAAGTCTGGCTCATGACATAGCATTCATTCCATGATGAATCCACGAAGAGAATGCCAGAAGAAGCCATCGTATGTTCAAGGACATGATCATCAAGAATCAAGAGGGCGCCCACATCGAGAAAAGACGGAATACGAGCGTTACCAAGAGAAACGACTCGATTGTCGCGGTTCTCAACACGCACGTAGAGGTGGAGGAGGCCATGAACAGCAGATCCAGAACGGAAAGGAGAATGGCTGTGGTCTATGAGTTACACTTCTGCTGCTGTGTTGGTTCTGATCCCGAGAGGGGATTCGGATCGCCCGCAGGATATTGGGTGGGGTTAGGCCGCGAACCGGACATCGGGATAGTAAGCTAGGGGGCAATTATGGCCACATCAACATTAGTCGAGAGGCCGGAGCTGCAATCCACCGGTCTCTGCACACCGCGGGATGCAGCGAGCGACTTGGAAGGTGAGCCTTCGCCGAGGGAGGACGTTGCGACGGAGCGTATCCTTGAGACCATGAATACCACGTCTTGGGAGGTGGTCTTGAAGAGGATAGCATCCCTAATCGGGGTCCGACGAGGCAAGGTGCTGAACATGCGTCGTCAGATTTCGCAGGGCACCTACAACGTGGACGATCGGTTGGAGAGAGCGACGGATCGGGTCCTGGAAGATGTCTCTGCTGTGTGATTCATAGGTTAGAGCGCGAAGAGGAGGATGACCAGGCCAAGGGCCACGTTGAGCGGCCCCTCAGCCAGCCTCCAGAATCGCGGCATCCCTTGTGCGAAATCCACGACGGTGAGGGTGACCCCAAGGAGGATGATCGCCAGGCCAAGGTATTGCAGGACCACCCGATGGCGGCGGAGATCAAACGATACCACCCACAGCAGGCCCCCGAGCAGGGCGTAGAAGGCCGACGTGGACCTCGCCAGGTACCCGACGATCGGATCGGCCGGCAGAGTGCCCATGCCCAGCCATTGGTGGACTGCGTTCATCCAGGAGTAGGGCATCACCACTGCCATCACGGCCAGCAGGGCAACCGTGCCAACAACCCGCAGGAACAGCGCGAATACGTCATCATGTCTTCGCATGATTGTCACCCCGTACAAAGCACTCCCATAGGTCTTACCCCCTTTCCCTCAAACGAGGGCGGAGCGACCCTCCGCCAGGCCTCTGTGTCGGTTCTGGTTGCGTGTGTCCTGTCATGTGGAAGATCATACGATGACGCCAGTAGCTTCGCAAGACACAGATCTCCCCGGCCGGATGAAACGCAGCGTCAACGGCGACACCAGCCGCCCCAGGGCCGCGATGAGAGAAGGAGACAGCCCGAGAGACCCTCCATTAACGGGGGCGAGGCTGCGCCCCTATCTCCTTCAGGAGGTCGGCGGCGATTCGTTGGGCCAGGGCCAGGGGTCGGTCAGGAGGGCCTTCGACCTGCAGGCGGACCAGGTGACTACCCTCAGGGTCCGCCATCGAGGCGTGGAGGCGGACCTGGCCGTCGGCCATCTCGGCAAAGGCCCCGACCGGGGCGTGACAGCCGCAGCCGGTGGAGATCAGGACCTGACGCTCCGCCTCGGCCAGGGTTCGGGCCAACGGATCGTCGATGGAGCCCACCAGCTCACAGGTCCGGCGGTCGTCTGACCTGGCCTGTACGGCCAGTGCCCCCTGGCCTGCTGCTGGGATGAACTGGCGGGGATCCAGGATGGCACCGATCCGTCCTGCCAGGCCCAGGCGTTCCAGCCCCGCGCGGGCCAGGATCACGGCGTCGACCTGTCCGTCCTCTACGCGGTTCAGGCGGGTTGTGACGTTGCCCCGGAGTGGCACGACCCGCACGTCGGGTCGCACGTGCCTGACCTGCGCGGCCCGGCGAAGGCTCGATGTCCCGACCTTGGCGCCCCGGCCCAGGCCCTCCAGAGACCTGACCTTGGCCTCGGCCACCAGACAATCCTCCGGGAACCGTCTGTCACAGACTGCCGCGATTCGAAGACCCTCGGCCTGGCGAGTGGGCAGGTCCTTGAGGCTGTGGACCGCCACGTCGGCCTGACCCGCCAGCACGGCCTGCTCCAATTGGGAGGTGAAGAACCCCTCAGCCCTGAGGTCCCACAGGGCCGTGCGCTGGTCGCGGTCTCCATGGGTCGTAACCACCTCGATCCGGCAGTCCAGATCGGGCCATTTCTCTCGCAGGGAGGCGACCACGATCTGCGTCTGGGCCAAGGCCAGGGCCCCGCCCCGGGTGGCGATCGTCAGTGGGCTAATCATCGCCGGGACTATCCTGCAAGCGGAATATCCGATTCATCAGGTCGATGGCCCTCAACTGCTCGCCACTCGGGTCACCCCCGGCCTCCTTGATGAAACAGATCGGGTCGTGCAGGATCTTCTTCACTACCGACTCGGCAAAGGCCGCGAGCTTTTCACGATCCTGCGCACAGAACTGGCGGGCATAGCGGTTGGCCTCACGCCGGGCGACGGACGTCCCTTTCCCGGTCAGGCCGGCAATGACCGGCACCACGCTCAGCGACTCGTACCATTGCTGGAACGCGGCGACGAACTGGTCGACGAGGGCCCTGGCCTTGGGTATCTCGCGGCTCCGCTTGGCCTTGTTGAGATCGACCTGCTGGTCCAGGTCGTCTATGTTCTTGAGGGTCACGCAGGGCAGCTCCCCCACCTTCGGGTCCACGTCACGCGGCACCGCCACGTCGAGGATGAGCAAGGGTCGCCGTCTATGGGAGAGGACCTTCTCGACGGCCTCGTGCGTGACGATCGGTTCATCGGCTGCCGTGGAGCTGATCGCCAGGTCTACGCGGGCGAGCGCCTTTGCCAGGTCGTCGAGGCCGATGGCACGGGCCTTTGCGAACCGGGCCGCCAGGTCCTGGGCGTGGCAGAGGTCGCGGTTGGCGATGATCAGTTCGGCAACGCCGGCCTTGGCCAGATACCGGGCCACCAGTTGGGCGTTCTCGCCTGCGCCGATGACCAGGGCCTTGGCCTTGGACAGGTCCAGTTGGGCCTTGGCCATCTCCACAGCGGCCAGGCCGACCGAAACGGCCCCGCAGTTGATGTCGGTCTGGGTTCGGATCGCCTTGCCCACGCGGAAGGCCACATGGAACAGGTGGTTAAAGACCAGTCTGCTGGTGCGGGCCTGCAGGGCCTCGGAGTACGCGGCCTTGACCTGGGAGAGGACCTGGTTTTCCCCGATCATCTGCGAGTCCAGGCCTGCGGCCACCTCAAAGAGGTGACGCACCGCCTCGACTCCGCTGAGGTGTTGGCTGTACTGCCTCCAGATCCGGACTGGGCGGCCCTGTTGCCCCATCTGCTCTGCCAGGAACGCCACCTCGTCAAAGGCCTTGGAGGCAAAGAGGTAGAACTCCAGGCGGTTGCAGGTCTGGAGGATCGCGGCCTCCCGGATCTGGGCCTGGGCGTGCATGGCCTTAAGCAGGGCATGACGCTCCAGATCGGACAGGGTCATCCGCTCCCTGGCCTGAATCGGACAATCGTGATACGTGACGCCGTAGAGACTCAGTTTCATGATCGGCCTTGGGCCCCCGCCTCAGGCGGGTTGCCGGCGCCTACGAGTGTACTGGCGGGAGCAAGGCAGATCAAGGTCACAGCCGTGAATTGCCAGGCCGGTCATCGTACGAACAGCATCCGGGCGTAGGTCGGCAAGGGCCAGACCTCGGTGTCCACGATCGTCTCGAGCTCGTCGGCGGCCTTGCGCAGGGCCTTCATGGCAGGGACCACGACGTCCCGGCAGGCCTCGGCCTTCTTGAGCACACCCTCCACCGTCTTGACCTCGGCCGTGACCTTCTCCAGATCGGCGATCCCGTCCCCGAGTTCATCCATCAGGGCACAGAGCCTCTGGAGCTTGGCCTTGGGTGTCCTGGCGCTGACCTTGGCCTCTGACAAGGCCTCGACCGTATCGGCCAGGGACTTGGCATATCCCTCCACTGCCGGGGCGATCTGGCGTCTGGCCATGTTGACCATGGTCAGGGCCTCGATGTTGACCGCCATGCTGTAGGTCTCCAGCAGGATGTCGGCCCTGGCCTGCAGCTCCTCCCTGGTCAGCACGGCGTGCCTCTCCAAGAGCCTCACGTTGGTCTCATCCATGATGTGGCTGAGGGACTCCACCGTGGACCGCATGTTAGGCAGGCCTCGCTTCTTGGCCTCCTTGACCCACTGCTCGGTGTAGTTGTCGCCGTTGTATACGATCCGTCCGTGCTCGTTGGCGATCTTGTGCAGGATCTTCTGGGCCTCGGCCTCCACGTCCTTGGCGGACTCGAGTTTGTCCGCAATCTCCGAGAAGACCTCCGCCACCATGGTATTGAGCACAAATGCCGGGCCTGAGACCGACTGGCTCGATCCGACCATGCGGAATTCGAACTTGTTGCCGGTGAAGGCAAACGAGCTGGTCCGGTTGCGGTCGGTCGAGTCCTTGGGCAGGGACGGCAGGGTCGAGACGCCGAGCTTGATCTCGCCGCCCTTCTTGGAGCTCTTGGCCCCGCCTGCCGCCAATTGCTCCAGGATGTCCGTCAACTGCTCGCCCAGGAACGCCGAGACGATCGCAGGCGGGGCCTCGTGGGCCCCCAGTCGATGGTCGTTCCCCGCCGTGGCCACGGTGGCCCGGAGCAGGACTGCATACTGGTCCACGGCCTTGAGCACTGCGCCGAGCACCACCAGGAAGACCATGTTCTCGTGCGGGGTCTTGCCCGGATCCAGCAGGTTGATCCCGTCGTCCGTGCACATGCTCCAGTTGACGTGCTTGCCTGAGCCGTTGACCCCGGAGAAGGGCTTCTCATGGAGGAGACACTCAAATCCATGCCGTCGTGCGACCTTGTGGAGGGTCTCCATGACCAGTTGATTGTGATCACTGCCCACGTTGGCGGTCGTAAAGATCGGGGCCAGCTCATACTGCGAAGGGGCCACCTCGTTGTGCTGTGTCTTGGCCGACACGCCCAGTTTCCACAGCTCTGTATTGACCTCGTGCATGAACGAGGCCACCCGCTCATGGAGCGTGCCGAAGTAGTGATCGTTCATCTCCTGCCCCCTGGGCGATGGGGCACCGAATAGGGTCCGCCCCGTCAGGACCAGGTCCATCCGGTCATCAAAGACGTCGCGGTCCACCAGGAAGTACTCCTGTTCAGGCCCGAGCGTGGCGATCACGCGGCGAGAACGCGTGTTGCCCAGGGCGTGAAGCACGCGCATCGCCTGGGTGTTGAGGGCATCCATGGACCGGAGCAGCGGGGTCTTCTTGTCGAGGGCCATGCCCGTATAGGCGAAGAACGCGCTGGGGATAAAGAGCGTGACGTTCTCCCCATCCTCCTTGATGAATACCGGGCTGGTGCAGTCCCAGGCCGTGTACCCGCGGGCCTCGAAGGTCGCCCTCAGCCCCCCGGAGGGGAATGACGACGCATCCGGCTCGCCCTGGAACAGCTCCTTGCCGCTGAACTCCATGACCACGCCGCCGCCGGCCGTGGGGGAGATGAAGGAGTCGTGCTTTTCCGCGGTCAGGCCGGTCATGGGCTGGAACCAGTGACAGAAGTGCGTGGCCCCCTTCTCGATGGCCCAGTCCTTCATGGCATTGGCGATCACCCCGGCCAGCGCCGAATCGAGGGGCTGCTCGCCTTCAATCGTCTTTTTCAGCGACTTGTATACATCCTTCGGCAGCCGTTCCCGCATCACGGCATCGGTGAACACATTGGCGCCAAACAACTCCGTGATGGACTCATACGGTTCGTTCATAGACATCTCCTCAACCATGGAAACCTGGCAACAAGCCGATGTTTTCGAGGGCGTCAATGTAACCGTAGGGCCATGGCCCTGTAAAGCTGGGAATGCAAATAAAGGGAGAGACCGTGGCCGCGGGCTGCATTGCAGCCACCGGCAGGGGCGGTGATAGGGCAGCCGGGGTGGTCCCGGCGACGGGGAAAAGAACGGGGCTTGCGCCGCCAGCACAAGCCCCGTCCATAAACCTAATGCCCGCTACGCCGCAGACATATACGCGTTAGCAGTCGTAGTACAGATGGAATTCATACGGATGCGGCCGCAGGTGCATCTCGTCGAGCTCCTTGTCCTCCTTCCAACTGATCCAGGCGTCGATGAGGTCCTGCGTGAACACGCCGCCCTTCAGGAGGAACGCATGGTCCGCCTTCAGAGCCGCGATGGCCTCTTCGAGGCTGCCCGGCGTCTTCTTCGTGGAGGAGAGTTCCTCCTTGGTCATCTCGTAGATATCGCGCTCGAGCGGCTCGCCCGGACTGGTCTTTTTCTCAATGCCGTCCAGGGCGGCCATCATGATGGCCGAGAACGCCAAGTACCCATTGCAGCTCGGATCGGGGCAGCGGAACTCGACCCGCTTGGCCTTGGGACTGGGGCTGTACATCGGGATTCGGCAGGCGGCCGAGCGATTGCGGGCAGACAGGGCCAGGTTCACCGGCGCCTCGAAGCCCGGCACCAGGCGGCGATAGGAGTTCGTCGTCGGGGCCGCGAACGCGAGGATCGACGCGGCATGGGCGATGATGCCGCCGATGGCATGCAGGGCCATGTCCGACAGGCCCGCGTAGCCCTTGCCGGGGAACAGGGGCTTGCCGCCCTTCCAGAGCGAGAAGTGGGTGTGCATGCCCGAGCCGTTGTCCTGGAAGATGGGCTTGGGCATGAAGGTCACCGTCTTGCCGTGCCGCTTGGCCACGTTCTTGCAGATGTACTTGAACCACATGACCTGGTCGGACATCTTCAGGAGGTTGACGAACTTCATGTCGATCTCGGCCTGGCCGGCAGTCGCCACCTCGTGGTGGTGCGCCTCAACGATGATGCCGACCTTGCGCATCTCGGCCACCATCTCCGCGCGGATGTCCCCCAGGGTATCCGTCGGGCTGACGGGGAAGTATCCTCCCTTGAAGCTGGGCTTGTACCCGAGGTTCGGCTCCTCGAATCGGGCCGTGTTCCACGCGCCTTCGATCGAATTGATCTCGTACATTCCGCAGTGCTGATTCTGCTCGTACCGGACCTCGTCGAAGATGAAGAACTCAAGCTCAGGCCCGATGTAGCACGTATCGGCGACCCCAATCTGCTTCAGGTAGGCCTCGGCCTTGCGGGCGATGTGGCGCGGATCGCGGGAGTAATCCTTACGGGTCTCGGGGTCAACAATATTGGCGATGACGCTGAGGGTGGGCTTGGCGAAGAACGGGTCCATGCACACCGTGCTCAGGTCCGGCACCGCCATCATGTCGGACTGGTGAATGCCCTGCCAGCCGCGAATGGAAGACCCGTCAAAGCCCAGCCCCTCCTCGAACGTCCCCTCATCCAGGACGTCAACGGGGAATGAACAGTGCTGCCAAGTGCCCAGCATGTCAACGAACTTCAGGTCCAGGATCTCGGCATTGTTCTTCTTTGCCAACTCGAAAAACTCTTTTGGTGTCATTGCGGCGTTCCCTTCAAACAAAGGCCATTAGGCTCAGTTAGTTCCCAACACAGGCCATTCTTATTGCAACAAGTGTGCCAGTGAACTTGACAATCCCAGGCCAATATGTGCATCTACTCAAAGTTAAACGACTTACGAGTGTCAGCACGGTTAATGGCGGCAGAACAAAGATAGACATATTTGTCATCTAATATCGCCCAAGTTACAGAGTTGTTTCCTCCTTTCTTCGGTCCTTAGCCGATCGCCTCATGCCCGGTCTCGCCGGTGCGGATTCGGTGGCACTGCTCCAGGGGCAGGACAAAGATCTTGCCGTCGCCGGTCTGACCGGTCCTGGCCCCGGTCGTGATCGCCTTGATGGTCGGCTCCACGAAGTTGTCGTTGACCGCGATCTCCAGACGGACCTTGCGGAGCAGGTTCCCGGTCTCCTTGAACCCGCGGTAGACCTCGGTGACCCCCTTCTGTCGGCCGTGCCCCAAGACCTCCGAGACCGTGATCAGGTTAACGTCCGCCTTGTACAGCGCCTCTTTGACCTCTTCGAGTCTATGTGGCTGAATGATGGCGATAATCAGTTTCATCGTTTCGATCTCCTGGCTACGGGGTTACTCAAGCATCGTACTAGCCCGCTCATTGTGCTGTGTCAGGTCCAGGCCCATGGCCTCGTCCTTGTCGCTGACCCGAACGCCGATGAGGACGTCCACCAGCTTGTAGAGAATCCACGTCGCCACGAACGAGTAGATCGCCGTCACGGCCGTGGCTGCCGCCTGCACCCCGAACTGCCTGGGATTGCCGAAGAACAGGCCGTTCGCCCCGGCCGGGTTGATGGCCTTGCACGCGAACAGGCCCACGGCAAGCGTGCCCAAGGCGCCGCCCACCCCATGGACACCGAAGGCATCCAAGGCGTCATCGTACCCGAGCTTGGGCTTGATGACGCTGACAAAGAGGAAACAGAGCATGGCCGCGGCGATGCCGATGACCATGGCGGCGCCGCACCCCACGTACCCGGAGGCCGGAGTGATCGTCGCGAGACCTGCGATGGCGCCTGAGATGGTTCCAAGCATAGTCGGTGCGCCGTTCAATGTCCAATCCAGGATCGCCCATGTAGTAGCGGCCGTAGCGGCCGCAATGTGGGTCACCACAAAGGCGTTCGTAGCCACGCCGTTGGCCCCCAAGGCGCTTCCGGCGTTGAATCCGAACCAGCCGAACCACAACAAGGCCGCGCCGAGCACGCTGAATGGGAGCGAGTGCGGTGGAATCGGGTGCTTGTCGATGCTCTTGCGTTTGCCGATCACCAACGCCGTGACCAGGGCCGCCACGCCGGCGTTGATATGGACCACTGTGCCCCCGGCGAAGTCCAGGGCCCCCATGTTCCGCAGGAACCCGCCCACTCCCCACATCCAATGGACCATCGGGTCGTATACAAGGGTCGCCCAAAGCAGGGTGAATACCAGGAAGGCCGAGAACTTCATGCGCTCGGCAAACGCCCCGATGATCAAGGCCGGCGTAATCACCGCAAACATGGCCTGAAAGATCATGAAGGCCTGGTGCGGGATCGTGGCCGCGTAGTCGGGATATGGTTCAAGCCCCACGCCCTTCAGGCCCACCCAATCCAGGCTGCCCAACCAGTTGCTCCCTGGCGAAAACGAAAGGCTGTAACCCAGCAACACCCACTGGATGCTCAAGACCCCAAGGATGATCATGCACTGCATCAGCACACTCAGGTAGTTCTTCCTGCGGACCAGGCCGCCGTAGAAGAAGGCCAGTCCCGGAGTCATCAACATGACCAGGGCCGCGCTGATCAAGACCCACGCGGTGTCTCCACTGTCGATCTTGGGTCTGGGAGCAGGGGCAGTGGCCTGGGCAATAGACGGTTCCTCCGCGAACACCGAGCCGGCCAGGCCCAGCGCCACAATCACCACGAGAACCCATCTGGCAAGTAGACCCGACCCGTTCGCCGATCCGTTGGTCACCATACACATCTCCGGACAATCACACAGCTCACCGATCATTCTCGGACTCAGAACGCGGTTAGACTGCAAGGGACATGCCAGATTGTCCAATTGATGTGTAAGTCTATATAGGGAAAGAGCCTGGCACCACATTGATAGGTATGGCGACTCAGGCAGAAGCCTACCTTTTTGTGCCTTAGAACTCTCCTATGCTACGTTTTTGTCGTCAGATCACCTACCATCCTAACTTTGTTGAGGATCAGGCGAGAGGACTGCTCTTCCTACTACTGCTACCCAATCGCCTCACGCCCCGTTTCACCGGTCCGGATTCGGTAGCATTCCTCCAAGGGCAGGACAAAGATCTTGCCGTCGCCGGTCTGACCGCTCCTGGCGCCAGTCGTGATCGCCTTGATCGTCGGCTCCACGAAACTGTCGTTGACTGCGATCTCCAGACGGACCTTGCGGAGCAGGTTCCCGGTCTCCTTGAATCCGCGGTAGACCTCGGTGACGCCCTTTTGTCTGCCGTGCCCCAAGACCTCCGAGACCGTGATCAGGTTCACCTCTGCCTTGTACAGCTCCTCCTTGACCGCTTCGAGCCTGTGCGGCTGAATGATGGCGACAATCAGTTTCATCGTTTCAATCTCCTGGCGATGGGGTTATTCGAGCATCGTACTGGCCCGCTCATTGTGCTGCGTCAGATCCAGGCCCATGGCCTCGTCCTTGTCACTGACCCGCACGCCGATGAGGACGTCCACCAGCTTGTAGAGAATCAGGGTTCCGACGAAGGCATAGACGGCGGTGACTGCCACGGCGATGGCCTGGATGAGCAGTTGCCTGGGGTTTCCAAAGAAGAGGCCGTCGGCACCCGCGGGGTTCACGGCCTTGGACGCGAACAGGCCCGTGGCCAGGGCGCCCAGCGTCCCGCCGACGCCGTGAACGCCGAAGGCATCCAGCGAGTCATCGTATCCGAACAGCGGCTTGATGTAGCTGACGGCGACGAAGCAGACCACGCTCACCCCTACGCCGATCGCAATCGCAGAGCCGACGCCGACGAACCCCGCTGCAGGGGTGATGGCCACAAGCCCCGCCACGGCCCCGGAGATGGTTCCCAGCATAGTCGGCGCCCCGTTGATCGTCCAATCTAACAGGGCCCACATCAGTGCCGCCGCTGCAGCGGCCGTGTTGGTCACCACAAAGGCATTGCCTGCCAGACCATTGGCGCCCAGGGCACTACCCGCATTGAACCCAAACCACCCGAACCACAACAGGGCCGCCCCCAACACGCTGAACGGCAGCGAATGCGGCGGGATTGGATGTTTGTCCACGCTCTTGCGCTTGCCGATCACCAGCGCAGTAGCCAGGGCCGCAATCCCCGCGTTGATGTGCACGACCGTACCGCCGGCAAAATCCAGTGCTCCCATGTTCCGCAGGAACCCGCCCACGCCCCAGACCCAGTGCGCCACCGGGTCGTAGATGAAGGTGGCCCACAGCAAGGTGAAGACCAGAAATGCCGAGAACTTCATACGCTCGGCGAATGCACCGATGATCAGGCCTGGGGTAATCACTGCAAACATGCCCTGGAAGATCATGAAGACCTGGTGGGGGATCGTGGCCGCGTAGTCAGGATAGGGGGCAAACCCCACGCCCCTTAGACCTACCCAATCGAGACTGCCCAGCCACTTGCTGCCTGGGGCAAAGGACAGACTATACCCGAACAGCACCCACTGGATGCTCAGGGCAGCCAGGATGATCATGCACTGCATTAACACGCTCAGGTAGTTCTTCCTGCGGACCAGGCCGCCGTAGAAGAAGGCCAGTCCCGGGGTCATCAACATCACCAAGGCTGCGCTGATCAAGACCCACGCGGTGTCTCCACTGTCGATCTTGGGCACGGCTGCCGCCGCAGGCGCCGCCGCCTCTGCGCCATACCCGGTGACAGCCAGGCCCAGGACCAGCACGCACGGCCAGAACGTCCCCATCCTCAAACCCATACAGCTCTCTAGTCTCTTGGTCACCATACCTGATTCTCCCGGAAATGTTGGACGCGTCGTTTCTGTCACCGCCAGAGCGTCCTGGCCGATCCGATCCTCATGGCAAACCACAAACGCGTTTTCATCTTTCACCCTCGAGCACGAACCTGATCCCAACACCAGAAACACCCAACACCTGGGTTGGGAGTCTATTGGCAACCCCCGTGCCAAACCGACACCACAAGATCTAACCTCTTTTCCAAAATGGATTTCCATTTCAGACAGATCGATGGAGGGTAATCGGTTTACAGGACATATTTGCAATCCATTTTGAATTACGCTACACTTATGTAGCCTTGAGTACAGTTTGTCCCTGTAGGGTTACTCACAACGGATGGGATGACAGGATATGTCAGACAGCACCAAGAGGATCAAGACCCCTGCGTCGAACCACGTCTCGGTTCTGGATACACTCTATCGGATCACGAACATCCTCGCTGCGGGCCCCAACCAGAAGCAGGTCTTGGCAGAGGTGCTGGACACCCTCGACAGTGACCTGGCCATGAGGCGAGGCATGGTGACACTCCTGTCACCTGACCGGCGACAGATCCTGGTCGAAGTGGCACACGGTTTCCCCGAAGAACGCCGCCGAAAGGTCCGCTACCAGGTCGGTGAAGGCATCACGGGCAAGGTCATCCAGTCGGGCAAGCCGATGATCGTCCCCAAGGTCTCGCAGGAACCGGCGTTCCTCAACCGCCTTGGCCGGTCCGGCCTGTCCGACGGCGAGATCAGCTTCATCTGCGTGCCCATCGCGATCGGCAAGGAGACCATTGGCACGGTCTCCATAGACCGGCCGTACGAAGAAGGCCGCCTGTTGGAGGAGGACATGCGGGTCTTGCGGATCGTGGCCAGCATGATCGCCAACGACGTGCACGCCCGCCGTGAAGAGGCCGCCGAGCGTCAGGCCTTGGAGGATGAGAACATCAGGCTGCGCCAGGAGCTGGAGGATCGGTTCCGGCCCGAGAACATCGTGGGCAACTCCAATACCATGCGAGACGTGTACACCCAGATCCATCAGGTGGCAGCCAGTGACACTACGGTCCTGATCCGGGGCGAGTCCGGCACCGGCAAGGAACTCGTCGCCCATGCGATCCACTACGCCAGCCCGCGGGCCGGGGGCCCCTTTGTCAGGGTCAATTGCGCGGCCCTCAACGAGAATCTCCTTGAGAGCGAGCTGTTCGGCCATGAGAAGGGCGCATTCACCGGCGCGATCCAGGCCCGCATGGGCCGCATTGAGGAAGCCAACGGCGGGACACTGTTTCTGGATGAGATCGGCGATTTCTCAGCCACGATCCAGGTCAAGGTCCTGCGGGTCCTGCAGGAGCGGCAATTCGAACGCGTGGGCAGCAACAAGACCCTCGAAACCAACACCCGGATCATCTGCGCGACCAACCGGGACCTGGAGAAGGCCGTGCAGGAAGGGGCCTTCCGGCAGGACCTGTACTACCGCATCAACGTCTTCCCCCTGTTCCTGCCGCCCCTGCGGGACCGCAAGGACGACATCCTTCTGCTGGCCGACCACTTCGTCGAGAAATACGCCCGGCGTATGAAGAAGGACATCCGTCGGATCAGCACACCGGCCATCAACATGATGGTCGCCTATCACTGGCCCGGCAACGTCCGCGAACTGGAGAACTGCATGGAACGGGCGGTTCTCCTCAGCAACGACGGGGTGATCCACGGCCACCACCTCCCGCCCACGCTCCAGACCTCCGACGCCTCGGACACGGTCGGCACCGGCTCGTTCAAGGAGCGGGTCCAGCTCTTTGAGCGGGACATCCTCGTAGATGCCCTCAAACGCTGCAACGGCAACCTCACGGCCACAGCCCGTGACCTGGGCTCCACGCCGCGGATCATCAACTACAAGGTCAAGGAACTGGGCATCGACTACGGCCGGTATCGGCGCAAGGGGGGCTAACAACCAGCAACCATTCCCCCTTCGATGGATGCTGTGCAACCGACGGAGACGGAGTGCACCCGCACGCGGGTGCACGGTCGGACCGTACGACTGCCAGACCGTCGGACGGTGGGGCTGGCAGCAGGATGAAGACTGCCATGCGCCTTGTGATAAGACGCCTTCTCTCTGCATCAAAGGGTGTCCAGGGGGCTAACGACGCCCAGCGGACCTCTGTTCAGCACCTGCGTGTAGATCATGGTCGTGGACACGTCGCTGTGTCCGAGCAGTTCCTGCACCGTGCGGATATCCTGCCCGGCTTCGAGCAGATGCGTCGCGAAGCAGTGCCGCAACGTGTGGGGTGTGGCCCGGGCTGTGATCTTCGCCTCTGCGGCTGCTCGGTGGATCGCTCGCTGGATGCGGATTTCGTGTAGGTGATGCCGCCGCGGCGCGCCGCTGCGCGGGTCCACCGAATAGTCGTCCGCGGCGAACACGAACTGCCATCGCCACTCGTATGGCGCCTTGGGATACTTCTGGGCCAGCGCGCCGGGCAATTCCACTTCGTGCATATTCCTGGCTCGATCGGCTTCATATACCTTCTGGCGATCCACAAGGTGCTGCTGGAGTGCCGCCTTCAGCGAGGCGGGAAACGGCACGCGACGATCCTTGTCGCCCTTGCCGGCCCGCCACTCCCGCTATCGAGAGCGATCCCTCGAAATTGCTCGTAGTAGACCTCCAGCGCATCCCGGGCTTGAGCGACCTGCCAGTCGGCGACACCGGGCTGCCGGGACAGCGTCTCCAGGAACGCTTCGACCTCCGGCTGGCCGAGGTCCCGCCGTCGCTGGCCCGGGTACCGGTTGAAGAACTGGCGGACCCAGTGCGTATAGAATGGACGGCGGCGCTCCTCGACGCCCAGTTCCTCCAGGACCTGAAAGTACCCTTGCGGCCAGCGTGGATTCGGGGCGAATGCAGCGACCCGACCCCGCGTCCGTTGTTGACTATCGCTCATGTCCTACACACCCCGCTGTTGGCTATTGTCAATATCCTACAGGCTTGCCTCTATGCCTGTCGGCCCACCTACTGCGGCTATAATGTCCAACACAGAGTGGGAATCGCAAGGGTTCTTCCTTGTTCTTCTGTTGCTTTGTTTCGCACAGCAGTGCATTCTATGGCGATATGTGTTGGCTAATATCATGTTAGGCTGCCAAACATGATGAATCACGTATCAATCCGATGAGCGACCAAAAGGCCAGTTACGAATGGGACGTCTTCGTCTCCCACGCTTCAGAGGACAAGAACGCAGTGGTTGCGCCGTTGGTTGAACTTCTGCGAGCTGCAGGTCTCCTTGTGTGGCTTGACACCAGTGAACTTCAGTTGGGGGATTCAATCCGGCGCAAGATTGACAATGGCCTTCTGAGATCACGTTTTGGCATCGTTGTCCTCAGCCCACACTTCTTTGCGAAGGAGTGGCCTCGAAAGGAACTCGATGCACTTGTGGCCCGCGAAGACGGTACTGAGACCGTTATTCTACCCATTTGGCACAATGTAGACCACGCCTTCATCAAGTCCAGGTCTCCTTTGCTCGCGGACAAACTCGCAGTAGATACCAAAGGTGGACTGCCGAAGGTGGCGAAGAAGATCCTCGAGATGCACGAGATCGCGAAACGCCTGAAGGACCGCAGGACAAACCTCATAGAGGAGGCGCGCGTAAGAAACGCAGTTCAACTCGCATTCTCAAACATCGCCCTATATCGGCTGTCAGGCGAGTACGAGCGGGCAGAGAAGGAACTGGCGTTGACCGTGAAGTACGTGTTGCGTGGTGAGACCGTACACACCTTGAGGATGTCTGGACTCTTGCGTGTGGGTATAGGCCAGCACGATGACGCCATCAAGCGTTTTGACGAGGCGCTCTCGGTGGATTCAAGTGACGTTGAATCATGGATTGGCAAGGGCGCAGCCTTTCGCGGACTCGACCGTCGTGAGGAGGAAATCGCCTCGTATGATATGGCTCTGCGGTACGATCCGCACAACTCGCATGCCCTGTTCAGGAAAGCGATGGCACTGGACACGCTGGGGAGAAAAGACGAAGCGATCAAGGTGTTCGAGGTGCTCATGGAAGTTGACCCCCGATATCTTCAGAATTACACAGGAGGGCCCCTGAGCGGCCCGCAAGAACAAGTGGACAAGGTGGGAGCCTACTCTAAGCTCCTCGCAGTTGACCCAGAGTATCCTGCTGCGTGGTTCTGGAAGGGCGACGAACTCTTTGAACAGGAACGTTTCCAGGAAGCGGCAGAGTGTTACCGTCGAGCAACGCGACTTCAGCCTCAGGACACGACTGCGTGGAACTACCTTGGCTGTGCTTATTGGAAGCTGCGACAACCGGAAAAGGCCCTTGAGGCCCATCAGAAAGCAGTTGCCCTCAATGATCAATACGGTGAAGCTTGGTACAACATGGGTGGGATGCTGGCAGTTCTCGGTCGCGAGGATGAAGCAGCCGTTGCTTTTGAGCGCGCGAGAGTATTGGGTGTGGAGACTCGCTTGTGAGACCGAGTTGTAATGAGTATGAAGCTCCACCAAAGAAAGCCGAACAATGGCATCGAACACGTTAGACCTAAGCTCGACTTTTGCCCTTTTTTGAGGTCAACTGCGGCATGGTAGAAACGCTGGTGGAATAGGCAGACTCCTGCCGACTTTTATTACTGACCAAGGTAATAGAGTCGGAAAGGAGTCCATTATGCTCTCTGTTCCATCGGCCGCGAGGTCTGTTTTCATGAGTTTTTCCGTCGCCTTCACCGAACCCACCTTCCGACGAGTGATCCCACTGGCGGTGGGAGGCATTCTGACTATGGGACACCGGACCATCACAGCCGTCCTGCGGACCCTGCGAGGTCTGGCCCCCGGACATCCCACGACCTATCACCGGGTCTTCTCCCGGGCCTCGTGGTCGTTGTGGCCTCTGGGCAAAGTCCTGGCCGAGGCCATCCTCTGCCGGATCCCGCCGGATGAGCCCGTGCTGGTCCCTATGGACGACACCACGACCCAACATCGCGGCAAATGCGTCTATGGCAAGGGCTGTCATCATGACGCCGTGCGGTCGGCTCGGAAGCACGTGGTTTTCCGCTGGGGACACCGTTGGATCGTCTTGGCGATCTCGCTGAAGTTCCCCTTTACCTGGCGGCGGTGGGCCTTGCCCGTCTTGGCCGCTTTGTATCGTCCAGAGCCGTTGAACCTCTCTGAACACCGCCGACATAAGACGGCCCCTCACCTGGCCCGACAACTGATGGCTGTGTTGATTCACTGGTTTCCGCAGCGACGCTTCGTGTTCCTGGGCGATGGAGGCTACGCCTCCCATGACTTGGCGAGGTTTTGTGCTCGCCATCGACGGCACGCTACCCTGGTCAGTCGGTTCCATGGGGATGCCTGCCTTTATACTGCACCATCGACGGCACGCAAGCGGGTGGGACGCCCCCGCCTCAAGGGTCGCAAGCTCCCCACCCCCGAGCAGGTCGTGGCCCGTAGAGCCCTCAGGGCGGCCACGGTCAGTTGGTATGGAGGCGGGGATCGACGGGTTGAACTGGCCAGCGACACCGGCCTTTGGTACAAAGCCGGCGCGGGGGTCGTCTCGATACGATGGGTCTTCGTTCGCGACATCCAAGGGACCCATCGCGACGAGTACTTCTACACCACCGACACGTCGCTCACGGCCCAGCAGATAGTCACTTGGTTCACAGCCCGCTGGCCGATCGAGACGACGTTTCAGGAGGTGCGTGCCCATCTGGGCTTTGAGACGACCCGCCAGCACGTCGCCAAGTCGGTGCTCCGTACGGCACCCTGCCTGCTGGGCTTGTTCAGTGTGGTGTGTCTGATCTTTGCAGAGCATACCCAACGCCATCGGATCTACATCCGACAGACGCTTTGGTATGTCAAGGCCGAACCGACCTTCTCGGATGTGATGGCCACCGTCCGCCGACTCTTTTGGCAGGAGACCTTTTTTCAAGAGGCTTCCTATCATGAGGGTCTTGAAAAACTATCGCCCCGAGTCAGGAACTGGCTGCTCGACCAGCTCAGTCAAGCCGCCTGACTCTTCAATAATACGGCAAAAGTCGAGCTTAGGAGAAAGTTAATAGACAAATGAGACGTGCCGGTTCCAAGAATCGAGTCGCAGTTGTTCGTCTTCCGACGTACACCTTTGGGTATACTTTCACCCACATTCCCGACCATGTGCGCGAGGATGTCGAAACACTTGAGCGCGAATGCGCTCTCTATGCAGACCACTGGGTTGAAGAGCTTCAAGACTTCCGACACGTTCGGATCGCCTTGAAGCCCAAGGAAGCGAAGGAGTACGCGCGACGCGCATGGGCATACGAGTTATGGATTCGTGCAGGTCAACCCAAGTGGGCGAAAGACGTACCGGGGATCGATGTGGATGTCGCGCGAGATGCTGACAGTTACTCTAGCCATCTGAAAGACGGCACTGTCCTGCCACCTCCATACCATTGCTTTGCGGCCTTCTTGGGCCGCCATCTCGAAGCGATCTCATGTGGAGGGGCCCCTGAGAGGCAAACGATCATTGAACTTCAAGGCAAGGAGTCCGTTCTCTTCACTCTGACGCGTGCCGTTCAAGCGCTGACACCAACAATCCGATCATTCGAAAACCGAGAAAAGGGCCTTGTTGCTTGGCCAGTCAAACGCGAAGACGACATACGCGACTTGCTGTATGTCATGCTGAGGCCTGTCCTATTCGACCTTGTAAAAGAAGAGCCTACCCCGTCAGTTGCAGGAACACACAAATTTGTAGATCTGTGTAGCAACGCATCACGCATCTTTATCGAAGTGAAGTGGGTTGGGAGGCGACGCCAGTGGAAGAGCATCCTCCGTGAGATTCAAGTAGACATTCAGTGCTATCCGGTCCACGACTCATGTCAGACACTCGTTTTCGTCGTTGTTGATGCTGTCCGCGACATCCCGGATCCTCGACTGCTGGAGCGTGAACTGACGCGGAAGCAAGTTGTTCACGACCGAACCGTCGATGTGCGACTTTATGTTGTGGAACCATAAATGGTCTAACAAGGCGGTGGACATGTACGGCGAACCCGCGGCGGGTTCACCGCCAGTCACCGCCAACGTTAGCCCGGAGAGGAAGCCGAGGACGAAGTGACCCGAAAACTGAAAGATGCGGGCGAAGTCGTTGCTGCCTTTTCTCAAGGGGACTACGCAGCACTCAGCCCGCGTCTCCGCCCTATTCTGGAACGTCTCCTGGCCCTCGGGTATCACGTAAGAAATGGGTAGGACGGGGTCGCATCTTCAATTATTGCAGTTGTTCCACACCCTGTACCGAGTTGGCAAGCTTCCCCCCGACCAGCACACACTTGGTTCATCAACTCGAACTTGGCCTACAATCCACAATCCTCCTTCCCCGTCTCTCTTTACCCTTCCCTGATCTCTGCCCCATGTCTACTGCCTACCGTCCTACTGCCTAGCAGGAGGTCCTTGCCCATCGTAACCTATAACGCGCCTCGATCGCTATGCGGTTCATGGCAGAGCTGGTCCGAGGTTTCGATAACGAGAGCCCCTGGCGGATGGAACCGGCTTCAACGTTCAATGGACCGGACGCGGACGCGAATCTTCATCGGGCCTGCCGCCTCGATGACCAAGAGGCCAAGCGCCGCATCGAAGTCGAATGGGGCGGGCTCAAACCGGTCCTGTTCGGGCCCGCTCGACCGGCATCGGTCCACGGTCCCCGGCTTGCCACGGATTCCAGAGACCAACACGTGATAGGGCCGGTCGCTGCCCGATGCGCCCCACCCTTCCACGCACAGGGTCACTGCGTCTGCGGACTGGCTCACATCGAGTATCCTGCAAGGCGCGTGGACCAGCCATCCCCTGCCTGCCAGGCGGCGGAGGTCGTACATCCTCCCTGTGCCAAAGGCCTCGGCCAGGTGGGCCTCAGTGGTCCCTGGGTTGATGGCTGGACCATCGCTGACCTGGCCCTTCAGGTGATAGAAGTCAGGCAAAAGGCCCTGTCGAGCCTCATCCGTGATCGGCCAGCACATCTGTAGTCCGGTGAGGGTGATTCCCTTGGCGATCCGGTCCCACGGACCCGCGGGGTCGTGCTGGCTGAGCAGGTGCAGGGCAGAGGCATATACCAGGCCGCACCACTGGACGGGCCGACCGAACCAGGACCCCTGCCAATCGGTGGCCCCGAACACGGGGATCGTGGCGTAGCGTCCCACCTCGCCCTCAGTTGGATTGACCAGATACACGAAGGGAACACCGGTCCACGCCCAGTACCTGGCCTGGTCCAGGTGTTCCTGCCTGCCGGACAGGATGTATCCGAGGCAATAGGCCCTGGTCATGTAGGCCGAGGCCAGGATGTCGGGCGTGTGCAGGGGGACCTCCCAGGTCTGGGCCCCTCGCGGCACGGTCCCGCGGTAGGCCGTCGTCTGCCTGTCGAGCAGGTCGATGGCATCGCGGATCAGGCTGTCCTGGCCGGACAAGGCGGCGGCCTCCAGGATCGCGGCGAGGTCGCCGCCGCCATAGCCATTGGCGTGTTTGGCGAAGTGCGTGGTACCGTAGTCGGTCTTGCCCGCCTTGTAGATCTTGACGCCGTGCTCGTCAAATCCATTCAACAACCCCCGGGCATGCTCAACCCGGGTGCGCACAAAGGCCTCCACTTCCCCGAACACCAGGGGGGCCACGGGTAGCCTGACGTGCGAGACTGCGCTGGCATAGGGGTCTCCGGCAGGGATTGCGCCACGGGCCAGGTCCCTGGTCGCCTTCAGCGCATCGATCAGGGCGGCATGATTGGGGTCCAGCGACGCAGCCAGCCAGTCCATGTGCACCGCGGCATCCGCGGCTGCAGTTGGCCTGAAGCTGTCACCCCAGACCGCGTGACGGAACAGCCCGCCCTCACGTATCCTGGAATCCATCCAGCCATGGCTGAGCAGCTCCGTCGCAGACTGGAGGCCGCCCCTCCAGGAAGGTAGATCCGGCAGGCCGCAGAGCCTGAGGTAGTGCTGCACCGCCGGCACTACAGTGTTCCCTCGCCCGCCGATGATCGTGACGCGGGTGCTGAGGGTCTGGCCCTTGCCGAGACGCATGGGGCTATGCGCAGCCAGGGTATTCTCAAATCGCAGTCTCCCCACAGCGGGGCCTGTCACGGCCATGAGGTGTGCGTCAGACCCTGTAAGCCGATCCGGCGAGTCGAATAGGGGCGATGCCAGGGCTGAAGGCTCCCATATCAGGCCTATGTAAGCGCCTTGGGCCACCAAGGCCATGAGCGGGAATGTCACCTTCACGGGGTCCGGCATACGGCGGACGTGATCCGGCGTGGTGATGTCCGCCTGACTGCTGCTGGGCTCATCCTCCAGGTACTCCAGACCTGGGAACACGGCCTGGGTCTTGTGCCCGCCAAAGGTCCCCAGGCCGCAGTAGACCGTCAGCCACGGCAGGCAGATCACCTCTCGGTCTGCATCGACCTCAATGCGGCCCTCCACCACGATCGTTCCAGGGACCTGGCCCGCACGGACAGAACGACGGATCGTCCAGTGTCCTCCGCGTCTGTCGGTCAGGCAGACCCGTGCCGAGAACTGACCCGGGTTGACGTCCTCGATCGCTGCCGGGGCACCGTTCATCCGGAGCCACTCGGCCTGGCCCTCGAATACCAGCCCGATCACCTCAGCCTGATATCCTATGGCCATCTCCTGGCCGTCTATGCTGACCAGGAAGTCCCCTAAACCCCGCCCCGCATGATTCAGCATCAGCGGTCCGGACACCACGGATGCCCCGGGCTGGACCGAGTCCGGAGCCCTGACCGGTTTCTCCATGGGGACATCGGCAGGCCTGGCAAGGGCCTCGACCAGGATGGAGGCCACTGCCACCTCGCCCGCACTGGACGCAGGATCGAGCCGAAACCGGGTGTCCTTGCCCAGGGATTCGGTGATGACCATCTCATAGTCGTGCCAGCGGCCGTCGCTCTGCACGACGAACTGGACCGAATGCCCTGCACGGAACGTCGGGCCGTAGAACACCTCGCCCGAGGCGTTGGCACTGGACCGCATGCGCACGGTCACGCGGGCCAGGCGGTCAGCAGGCAGGTCCACGGCAGGCCCCTCGATCCAGGGGTCCTGGCCTTTGGACCGGAACGCCAGGCCTTCCTGTGTTGGGGTCAGGCCTTCGACGTCGGAATTGCCCTTCCACCCGAGCAGGCCCTTGGTGAAGTCCCAATGGGCCACCGGATCAGCCTGCGCCCCCGAAGAGGAGATCGAGACGAGGACCCACACCCAGGGCACGATGCGCCAGACGTGGGCCTGCCCTCTCTGTTTTAACGCCTTCAGGAGGATTCTGTTCGTGCCGTTCGAGCAACCCATGTGAGACTCCTACACCGAGACACCCTGCACTCGTGCGTGCAACCTATTATATCGAGGCATGGAGTGGGCTCAATACTCTGTGTGGAGGGTGCCGGACTTGGCGCAGGCCGCGATTCGCCGTACTGTAATAGCCCGTGTACGTTGTAGTGGAGGTCCGTGTATGGAACACAATGCGATAGAGCAGGGCGCTCGACAGGCCGTTGTGAATTGTGTCCGGGTGCAGCCCGGCGAGGCGGTCGTCGTCATCACCGACCTGCAGACCGGGTATCTGGCCGACGCCCTCATCAGGCAGGTGGAACTCGCAGGCGGCCAGGTGCAGAGGTTCATCATGGAGGACCTGGGAGCCCGGCCTATGGACGGTAAGATGCCCCTGGCCCTTCCCGATTCGATCTGCCAGGCCCTGGCCTGCGCCAAGGTCAGCTTCTACATCGCCCAGTGCAGGCCAGGGGAGCTGGCGAGTTTCAGAAGGCCCCTGTTGGCAGCGGTTGAGCGATACCGAATTCGCCACGCCCACATGCCGGGCTTTACCGAGCAGATGATGTCCGAGGGCATGGCCGCCGACTACAGCCGGATACAGGGGCTGTCCCGCCAGGTCTACGAGGTCGTGCGGGGCGCAGGCCGGATCCACGTCACCACCCCGGCAGGCACGGATCTGGTGGCCCGGTTCGATCCGGCGATCCGCTGGGTCATCAGTGACGGGAGCATCACCGAGGACCAATGGATGAACCTGCCCGACGGCGAGGTCTTCACGTCGCCGCTGACCGCCGACGGCCAGGTCGTGGTCGACGGCTGTCTGGGCGACTTCTTCAGCGAGAGATATGGCCTGCTGAAGGAGACGCCGCTTCGATACCAGATCAAGGAGGGTCGCTGCATCAGGCAGAGCGTTCAGTGCGGCAACAAGTCTCTGGAGCAGGACTTCATCCGGTACACCTTTGAGACGGACGAGAACTCCATGCGCCTGGGCGAATTCGCCGTTGGGACCAACGTCGGCCTGACCGGTCTGATCGGCAACCTGCTCCAGGACGAGAAGTTCCCAGGCATCCACCTGGCTCTGGGCAGTCCCTATCCCACCAAGACCGGGGCGACCTGGGACAGCTCCGCCCACAACGACGGGATCCTGCTGGAGCCCACCATCGTGGTGGAGGGCCAGCCGCTCATGCAGGACGGCCAATTCCTGTTGCAGTGGTAGGGCCCATCGACGTATCTCGCTTCAGATCTGCGGATCAAGCCGCTTGAATTGCCCGAGATCAATGCCGTGCTTGCAGACCCGCAGGCCCATCGTGCGATCCGTCAGACCCAACTGGCGGGCAGCGGCCGCCATGTTGCCGTGGCTGGTCGTCAGTGCGTCCAAGATCATCTCCCGTTCCACGGCATTCAGCGCGGCCTCCATTCCGACGGGCTCGGCCCTCTGCACCACGGGCGGCAGGTGATGGGGGTCGATCACCCCCTCGGCGCAGAGCAGAACCGCACGTTCGATGCAGTTCTCCAACTCGCGAACGTTGCCCGGCCAGGGGTAGTTCATCAGCAGGTCAATGGCTGCTGGGGAGAGACTCGGCACCTCCTTCGCGTGGGTCTGGCTGTATCTCTCGATGAAATGGTTGGCCAATGGGAGGACGTCCGTCTTGCGCTGGCGCAGGGGCGGGACGGAGATGGGAAACAGGTTCAGCCGGTAATAGAGGTCCTCGCGGAGCCGGCCAGCCCGGACGAGACGCTTGATGTCCCGGTTGGTCGCAGCCAACACTCGGACATCGACGCGGACAGGGTTGTTGCTTCCCAGGCGATCGAACTGCCCTTCCTGCAGGACCCGCAGCAACTTGATCTGCGTTGCGGGTGATAGGTCACCGATCTCGTCCAGGAAGAGGGTGCCTCCATCAGCCGCCTCGAAACCGCCTCTTCGCGAGGTCAGGGCGCCCGTGAAGGCGCCCTTCTCGTGACCGAACAGCCCGCTCTCAACGATGTTCTCAGGCAGGGCGCCACAGGTCACCTTGACCAGCGGCTTGCCGGCTCGTGGACTGTGATGGTGGATCGTCTCTGCCACCAGCTTCTTGCCCACGCCGCCCTCTCCGCAGATCAATACGGTCGTCTGGCTGGGCGCCACCTGTTGGATCTGCCCAAGCACCACCTGGATGGCATGCGAGCGGCCGATCAGCCCATGGTGTTGCAGGCGGTCGAGGGGCTGCCCGGAGGGGTGATGGTTCTCCTCCTGGTGCGATCGCCGCTGCTCGTGGTTGACCTGGCCCATCCTGTCGATTGCCTCCCCACGGCCTGGAGCGCCCGGGAAGAAAGGCCCCGCAGCGAAGCGGCACCTATCGCTTCGCCGCGGGGCCGAAGGCGCCCCCCCTGAAACTAGAACGGGATGTTGATGTCGAGCTGGGTCGTCCACTTCCACTGGCCGTTGATGACCTCGTCGTTGAAGAACACCGGGCCGGTCAGCAGGGCGATGTTCTTCGTGAAGTAGTAGTACACGCCCACCCCGCCGCCCCCGATGGCGTTCTTGCCCGAGGCCCAGTCACCTGCCAGGACCACCCGACTGTATTCGTCACCCGACTTGTCTTTGACCGGCAGAAACCCATGGTCGAACCCGACCATGAAGCCCTTGTTGTCTGGGTCTCCGTCGCCGTTGACAAGGACCTTGTCGTTACCGATGTAGTACCCGCCAAAGAGACGGCCCAGTACGGGGATGGTCTTGCCCGCCAGGACGAAGAAGACGTCCTGGTTCGTGACGTCCTTCCGGGTGCCGACGTTGAAGACCCCCACGTTGAGGGCGGGCGAGCCCTTGAACATCGCCCCCTCGGGCGTGCCGATCTTGGCGTTGAGGTACCAGGGGTCGTCTGTGGGCTCCATCAGGTCAACGCCGACCTCCGCCTGGACCTTCTCGAAGGGCAGGACCCCGACGGTCAGTCCGGCGTCGGTCGGGAAGCTCCCCTTGCTATCCCCCTTCTTGAAGACCGTGAAGTAGTTGTCAATGCCCACGTGCAGGGTGCGGTACGGCTGGATGTCGGTAGTCGCCGGGGTCCAGTAGGTCGTGGAGGGCGTGGCGTGGACCATGCCTGTCACCCAACACACCGCCAATGCCGAAAACGCTGTCTTCTTCAAGGTATTCATTTCGCCTGTCCTTTCTTTCCAGTTCGTGAGGTTGGGTGAAGCCGCAGTGGCCACACCCTGTAGTCGCTGTTGGCGCGCACTACACCGCTTGCTCCCCTCGTTCTCCGGTCCGGATGCGGATGACGTCCCGGATGTCAGAGACGAAGATCTTGCCGTCGCCGGTCTGACCTGTGCGGGCCGCCTTGACGACGGCCTCAACGACCTCCTCAAGGGCCGAATCCGGAATGACGACTTCCATCCGAACCTTGGCCACCATCTCCAGACGGTAGGCCCCCTTCTTCTTATCATCCTGAGTCAAACCCTTCTGTGTCCCGTGACCTTCGGCTTGGGAGGTCGTAATGCCGGGATAGCCCACGACTTCAATGGCTTGGCGCACGGCTGCCGCGGCTCCGGGTCGAACAAGGATCTCTAGTTTTTTCATGGCTGCATCCTCTTATTCTTGAGCGACTGGACTGCTTCTCATGGCTTCGGGTCACAGGGCGTACACGCCCACCTCGCCGGTCCTGATGCGCATCGCGCTGGATGCGTCGAGCACGAAGATCTTCCCGTCGCCGATGCCTCCGGTGCGAACGGCATCAGCGATGACCTCCATGGTGCGGTTGATGTCCCAATCCCTGACCAGGATCTCTACTTTCACCTTGGGCAGGAAACGGATCGTGTCTTCATGAAGCGGCTCCTGCTCACTCTCTCCTCGCTGACGGCCGAATCCCCGCACATCCATGACCGTCATGCCCACGGCCAGATCCTCTCGCTTCAGAGCGGAGGCCACGTCTCCAAGCTGCTCGGGACGGATTACGCACGTGACTACCCGCACCCGATAGGTCTTCTGCACGGTGGTCAGGGCCACGTAGAGGAAGCTCGCCGCGGCCCATACGCCCGCGATAACCAGGCAGATCGAGACTTCGGCCTTCGAATCGGCGTTGCCGACACTGTAGAGGTAGAGGATGGCCACGACCATGATGATATTGGCCATCAGGCCCAACACCGGAATGACCCCGTGTCTGAAGGGGCTGAAATCCTTCCGGCGTCTGAATGCCACGATCGTCCAAATACACGTCAGGCCGTACAGAATGAAGGTCCCGAAGTTCGAGGCCAGTGTGATCCCGGTCAGCCCGACCACGGATCGCACCCCGATCGCTGCGATGGCCGAAGAAACCGCCACCAATACCCACAGGGCGATGTGCGGCGTGGCAAACCTCCCGTGCAAAAAGCCAAGAACCTCCGGCAATTCCCGGTCCCCAGCCATGCCGCAGGTGACACGCACGGCTGTATTCATGCAGCTCAGAGTGGTTCCGATGATCGCGATCGCCACGGTGATGGCCATGGTGATCATCAGGCCGAATCCGATCCCCGGCAGCACGTGATTGCCGAGCAGTTTGGCCATATCGCCGATCGGTGCGCTCGAGGCCGCCGCTGCGTCCATCCCAGTTACGGTCTTGCCGGCAGCGGCCACGGTCAGCTTCTCGCTGATCATCGAGCCGGCCGCAAAGTACTGCAGAAGGTAGGCGAACAGTCCCTGTATCACCAGTGAAAGGATGATCGCCTTGGGGATCGTCCTGCCGGGATCCTTCGTTTCAGCGGACAGGGCGGTGCAGCTCTCAAAACCCACGAGGATCAGAATAGCCAGCGTGGATTGAATCAACACCCCCTGGAGGCTGTGCGGACGAATGACATCCCACGCCCCCGAGAACGTCCACTGGCTGGCGGCCTCCGGATTCGCCATCCGGTAGATGATCGCCAGCGTGCTGAAGACCACCAGCGCGGCGAGCTGGATCACGTTGATCCAAAAGGCCGTCCGGGTCGAACCGGTTACCCCGCGAAAGGCGATGTATCCGGTAGTCAATGCAAAGGCAACGCCGATCCCGGTCAAGACCCCGTTGGACAGGGTGGCCCCCGTGAACTGCGTATAGATGTAGCCGATCAAGATGGCCATGAACGCCACCATCACGCCCGGATAGACCCAATAGAAGAGGTGGGCCGACCAGCCCGTGAGGAGTTTCGCAAAACGGGCAATGGAGCCGGGTCCGAAGTCTTTGGCTTCGTGCTGATCCAGGAAGGCCTTCTCCGCGAAGTAACAGCAGCTCGCGAAACCGGCCTCCGGGTACAGCTTGGCCAGTTGGGCGTATGACACGGCCGTGAGAAAGGCCACAACCAGCGCCACAACGATCCCTGGCCAGATGTCACTGGCCACCGAGGCTCCACTCGGTGCGGTTGCAGCCGCCTGCAACTGATAGGTGATCCATAGGAACGCCCCTGGGGCGATCAACGCCATGGCATTCACGGTGGCACCCAGCAGTCCGAGCGTTGGCTTGACAGTCGGCGAAGTCATTGGGTTCCTGCTCATGTCACACCTCTTTCTGAGATGACCTGATGTGCACCATGCACACCGTATGGCTGGATCATTTGGCAATCACTGTGCCAGGCAGGAGATAGGCCCCAGAATCAGTCGTGTATCTTGTTTGTATTAAAGCAGTTACGATAATAAACCACAATACTCAAAAACGTCGCGAGCCATTAACTTCATTACATGTTTGTTGTCATATATAATCATAAATACATTTTTGTGTGTGGCCAGACCGCCCGAGTCTCTTGCTGAGCGAGCGTTGATTCTCTCATGGGCAGCGGCTATGATGGTTCCAGACGGCAGGCCTGAGACCTAGCCGCCCCGGATGCGCGGATGACATGCAGAAGGTCCGAGGGAGACGCAAGAAGATGCGGAAGGATCGCCAAGAGAGGGGGAAGGGCGATGCGTGGGGGCTCTGCACTGGCAGCAAAGCGGAGAATCCCATGCAGCCCACTGTGCAGATCTTGCGGGGACTATTGGATGCCGCCACGGAGTCCATCCTCCTGATGGATCGCCATGGGACGGTGTTGACCCTGAACAAGACCGCCGCCAAGAGACTCGGCAAGCCAGCGAAGGAACTCTTGGGCCTGACAGCCAAAGAGGCCGCTGCCTGCGTTGGTCCTGCGGCACTGATCCGATCCAGGGTCCAGCGGCTCCGAGAGGTCGTGCGCACGGGCAGGTCCATCCGGGTAGACGAACAGCGGGCGGGTTTGACCTTTGACATGAACTACTCTGCTATCCGGGATGAGCGAGGGAAGGTCAGCCGGGTGGCGATCTTCGCACGGGACGTCACCGAACAACGGCGGGTCGAACAGGCCCTGCGGGAAAGCGAGAACAGGTACCGAACCGTGGTCGAGAGTGCGGGGGAGGCCATCTCGGTGGTGGATTCCAGGGGCGTCTTTCTATTCTTGAACAAGACAGCAGCCCAGAGTCTGGGGGCCAGGCCGGCCGAGTTGGTGGGCAAGACGATGTGGGATCTCTTTCCCAGACCGTTGGCCGATCGGCAGGTCGCGGCCGTCCGAGAGGTCATCGAGATGGGGGTGGGCCTCAGTCGCGTGGTTCTGAGCGAGGTGCGGGCAGGGCAACGCTGGTATAACACGACCATTCAGCCCTTGAGGGACGGGCGAGGCAAGGTCACTGCGGCCCTGGTCGTGGTACGGGATGTCCACGACCTCAAGATTGCGCAAGAGGAACTCGATCAGTTTAGGGACCGCATGGGCAGGGCCGAGCGCCTGGCCTCGCTCGGGACCCTCAGCGCCACGGTGGTCCACGAGTTGACGCAACCGTTGACCGTGATCAGGCTGTCCCTCTCGAACGCCCTGGCCGAGACCCCGGGTGTGGGAGCGATGAACGACCTGCGGATGGGTCTGGCCGCCATGTCGAGGGTCCAGTCCATCCTGGACGGGTTTCGGACCTTTGCAGGAAAGGCCCCGAAGAAGGCCTTCAGACGGGTGGACCCCCGGGTAGTGGCCGAGCGGGTCGTGGCCCTCCTGGCTCCTGCCGCTCGCCGCGCCAGGGTCAGCCTGTATACCAAGGGTCTTCAGGGATTGCCTCGTATCCGGTGCAACGAGGGAGACCTGGAGCAGGTCTTCTTTGCCCTGATCCAGAATGCCATCCATGCGGCCGATGGACACCTGGATCGCCAGATCAGGATGGACGGGGGAGTGAAAGGCAACTGGATCGAGGTGAGGTTCGCCGACACCTGCGGCGGCATCCAGCCCCAGCACGCGGACAGGCTCTTTGAGCCCTTCTTCACGACCAAGCCCCCGGGTGCGGGCACCGGCCTGGGCCTTTGTATCGTGCAGCGGATCGTGACTGCAGCAGGGGGCACCGTCGTAGTGAAGAACCGATGGGGCAGGGGCGCCACCTTTGTGATCCGGTGGCCGCACGGCAAGACCCGGTCCGGAGGGCGAAGGTCATGAACCCACGTCGCCCTCGCGTCTTCTTTGTCGATGACGAACCGGAGATCCGGGCCGCCGTTGAACGGACCCTGACGCAGGAGGGGTTCGATGTGGCATGTTTTGCCTTGGCTGCCGACTGCCTCAACGGGAAGGCATTGGACGGGTGCCAGTTACTGATCACCGACCTGAAGATGCCCAACATGGACGGTCTGGAACTCTTGGCCCGGGTGCGGCGCATGGCCCCCTGGCTGCCGGTGGTGGTCGTGACCGGGCATGGGGACATCTCGACGGCCGTCAGGACGATCAAGAACGGGGCCGTGGACTTCCTTCAGAAGCCGCTGGATCGAGAGGAGCTTCTTCGGGTCGTGGGCGCCGCCCTGAGGCCATCGACGAACGGCGGGGGTCTGGTGGGCAGGCCCTTGACGCGTACCGAGACCAGGGTCTTGCAGTTCTTGCTGGACGGCAAGAACAACAAGCAGATCGCGGGCATCCTTCGCCGTTCTGAAAGGACCATCGAGGTGCACCGCAGTCGCATCATGCGCAAGTACGATGCACACAATCTGGTCGATCTGGTCAGGAGGGCGGGAACATCCGGCCCGTCCCACCCGGAATCACGCTCTCAGCCCGCGCAATAGCCGAGACCTCCTAAGAAACCACTTCCCCAGATGCGAGGTAACCATGTCATAACCCATTTGCCTGGTTTGTCTTTGGAGTCGATTTCTTCTTCACACCTGCCGCTGTGCGACTGGACAACTCGCAGGCCCTCAGTCCCTTAGGAGAGGTGCCGCCAGGGAAAATACGTACTTTCCACAATTGTCTCCGGGAACCACGGTGTGATAGCCTAATCCTGTGGCGCAGCCATGCCTCCAGGGAGGGCAGGATGAATCCCGGAGGAGGCGGGTAGAACGCTCGAAGCACTGAGTGAGGAGAGTGTCGGGTTTTGCTGAAAGGGCTGCGGAGACAAGGTTTGACCGAGCCGCACTGCGGGGGGATAGGGCATGTTGTCCTTTTGAAGCACCATATCTCGTGGGGCCGAGGGTATCTTCGCTGATACCCCCGCCCTTTTTTCGTGCGTGCGGGATCTGACGGTTGTGGATGTCAGCTCTGCCCGAGCCACCGCAGGACCTCCCTGAGGCCGGGGCGTTTTCCATACATCAGGATGCCGGTTCTGAAGACCTTGGCGGCAACCCAGATTGCCCCGAGTACGGTTGCGGCCAGCAGGGCGATTGTAAAGAGGATCTCTCCGATCCTAATATCCGGACTGGAGGCCAGGCGGAGGATCATCACCATGGAGGTCATGGGAGGCACGAAGGACAGCCCCCGTGCAAGCGTCCCGTTCGGGTCCTGGACGAGCTTGAACCAGGCCAACATGGGCACGATGGAGACCATCATGACGGGCATCATCAGGCCCTGGGCCTCTTTGATCGTGTTGCACAGGGAGCCTATGGCCGCCAGGATCGAACTGAACAGGAGAAAGCCCAGGATGTAGTAGGTCACAAAGCAGATTCCCAGTCCGGCGGTGACCTCCATCTCCAGACCCTGCCCGCGAGCGGCCGCGAAGGCCCCCGCGGCCCACAGACTGATCACCGTCAGACCGATGGCGCCCAGGCCCAGGATCTTGCCCGCCATCAGTTCAAACGGGCTCAGGGCCGAGAGCAGCACCTCGATGACCCGTGAGTTCTTCTCCTCGATGATGCTGCTGAGCAGGTGCTGGCCCATGCCGGCGACACCCATGAACATCAGGTACATGAAGAAGAAGGGGACCATCATCTTGGCCCCGATCACGTCCCTGCCCTCGACCCGTTGGGCCTCGCCGGTAGAGCCCACGTCCACCCGTTCCACGGAGACACTGCGGATCTCGGCCAAGACCTCGGGGGTGATGCCCCTCGCCTTGCATCGTTCATCGACGACGATCCTCTGGAGGATGCCCTCGACGGTCCAGAGCCCGTCCAGATCCGCAGGCCTTGGCTTGTAGCTGTACAGCCAGACCTTGCCCGACCCTGTCACCACGTCCTTGTCCAAGACGATGTAGCCGTCGATCTGACGTTCACGGAGTCGGGTCTTGGCCTCTGCCTGCACGGCGTCGGGGTTGGGCTGTGCCTCCAGGGCCTCGACCAGGACCTTCTTGCCCGGGTGAGACCGATTGTGCTGGTCAAAGGCCGCCTGGATCTGGGGCCACGCCGCACTGGACAGGTCCGTGACAGGCACCCTCATGGGCGGCCGGGGTCCCCCCTGGTCGGAAGAGAATCGCCCGGCAAAGAGGATGATCCCGCCGATGATCACCGGTACCATCAGCAGGCCGATGATGAACGTCTTGGTCTTGACCGTCTCGACGTACTCACGCAGGGCGACTTGAAGGATCTTCCGCATTGCTCGACCTGACCAAATCCACAAAGATCTCGTGCAGCGAAGGGACCTTGATCTCAAAGTCCTGGACGCGGACGCGATCCACCATCGCCCGCAGCAACTCCTGGGGGTCGGCCGTGTCGGCCAGGCGGATCTCCATTCGGTTGGCCTCGGCGGTTACGGCCGTGACCATGGGGAGTCTCTCGATGAAGCTCGTATCGCCCTCCAGCTCGGCACACACCGTGTGGGACCTGCGCCGGGAGCGGAGGGCCGCGAGGGACTCGTCGAGGATGATCCTTCCCCGGTTGATCAGCAGGACCGAATCGCAGAGCTTCTCCGCGTCGTGCATGGCGTGCGTGGAGAACAGGACGGTCTTGCCCTGCTGTCGCATCTCGAGGATGATCTCCCTGAGCAGGTCCACATTCAGCGGGTCCAATCCGGAAAAAGGCTCATCCAGGATCAGGAGCTGCGGCTCGTTGATCACGGTCACCGCGAACTGCAGCTTCTGCTGCATACCCTTGGAGAGCTCCTCGGTCTTCTTGTTCGCCCAGGCCGCCAGGTCCAGACGTTCCAGCCACGCCGGCACCCGCCTGGCCAGGTCCTGCTCCGCCACGCCCTTGATGGCGCCGAAGTACCGGAGGACCTTGGCGACCGTCATCTTGCGGTACAGCCCTCGCTCCTCAGGCATGTACCCGATGCGGGCCTTGGCCTGTTCCACGGAATCATCCCCGAGGATCCGGAGGGTTCCGCTGTCCGGCTGGAGGATGTTCATGATCATGCGGATCGTGGTGGTCTTGCCCGCGCCGTTGGGTCCCAGGAAACCATAGAGGCTGCCGGCCGGGATCGTCGCGCAGACATGATCCACCGCTCGGACATCGCCGAAGGACTTACACACCTGTTCGAGTCGTATGGCCTCCACGGCGCTTCATTCTCCAGGACTTCAAGGAGCAACCATGTATAATAACGCCGGATTCGCCGCCCGCCCAGCTCTCTCTCAGCCTTTATTTCCCACTTGGAGAGATACTGCCCGCGATCCTTTAGACGATCTTCGTCTTGTCGTTAGTTCCAGTTCGACCCTGGTCACGAATCACAGGTGTCAGGTACGAATGGCCCTGCCGGTCAATTGTCGGACAAACCGGGCTCGCAGTACCAACGCTGGAAGAAATCCGCCAGCGACGCGCCGTGCACGGACTCAAAGCACTGGCGACAGTAGTCGAGCGTGACCGGCGCGTTGGAGCCGACGGCAAAGAGCTTCTTGAACCCCGCGAAGAACTGCTCATCGCCGATTTGCGTCCGCAAGGCGTGGAGTGCCAAGGCCCCCTTGAGAAAGTAGAGGGTGGGGAACACACGCGGGTCGGAGATGGCCAGCTCGCCCAATGAGGCATAGGGCCAGTAGGGTGTAACGGCCTCCACGGACAAGCCCAGCGCCTGGGCCGCCTCCTCGATGGTCCGTCCGGCGTCCTTGAGAGGCTTCAGTTGGGCTATCCGATCGACGATCTTCGCGTACGCCTTTCGGTACTTCGCCAGGTCGGTGGCCATCCGGTTGGGGTCCACGAATTTCTCGAAGAAGAGCTCGTCCGTGTACTGTGAAAGCCCTTCGGCGAGGTAATTGGGGAATCGCACGTGGTAGGCGTTCCACTGCTGCCCGCACTCATCGATGAGTACCAAGGCTGGCACGGAGTCATACGATTCTCCAATGGCCGCGGCGAACCACATCTTCTGCGAGAGCATGACCAACCCCCGCGTTGCCAGCCCGATATTGCCCTCTTTCAGGAAGGTCTCCACGATGCGCAGATTGGGCAGCGGATAGTTGCCCATCAGGCCCTCCAGGAACGGCAGGAGCTTCGTCGTCACAAATTCCAGCTTCTCCCGGGCGTAGTTCGCGTCGGGTACTGAGCTGTAGATGCCCACCCGGACCCGGCTCTGATAGACCGCCTCCTGCGCCACGTAGGGAAACGCGGCAAACGGGTACGGCAGCAGACCGCTGGGGTATGGGATGTCGTAGACAAACCGCGTCTGGTTGCCGACGGACGGCTGCTCCTGGAGGACGCCCGCACTTACACCCATCCATCCCCGCGGGACGGTAATGGCAAGCCGGGCTTGCCCGGTCGAGCCATCGAGATACGGATAGTAGAACAGGTGACTGGAGTGGATCGCTTGGGACGTGATCTGCCCCAGCGAGAAATTGTCCAGGGTCGTCGGATTCAGGGCGTAGCCGTAGAAGTCCTTGCTACTGTAGCTGTATCCGAGCTCCAGCGTGCACTCCCGGCCCAACCGAGCCAGATTCATCGTGAACTGGTAGATGCCATTCTGCAGTGAGCCCGTCAACTCGAACGTGTACGACACGTTTCGTCCGGAGGCGGCCTCGCGACAATAGTCCATCCGGGTAGGCTTGAGGAAGGTGCAAACCAGTTGCTGGTTTCCGACGTTCTCAGTGACATGCAGGCGGACTTGGGCCGTCATCGATTCGCCGTTTGGGTCTACGGTCAAATCGATCTCCGTCTTCTCCATCTGGACCGCTCGGGCAGGCCCTGCCGTTGCCATCAACAGCGTGACCATTCCCACCAACAGCACGCGCGCCGGCGCAACCCCGCATTGGCTTCGTTTGGCTTTGTTTTGCACGACCGAAAAGTGACCCAGACGCCTCATAACCCGTTTTCTCCACAGCAGCCAGCCTTCGTCCGGCCCGCTGCCCATTGGCTTTGTTTCACACCTACGCCTCTTGGCCCGCGTCTGTAACCGCGAGGACAGCGTGACAATCCCGGCGCTGCGGCGGCCCGTGAACTTCTCATGATACCCAATCGCTACATCCGATTTCAATTCAAGTATCACAATAGTGCAGCTCCCGTAAGATTTCAAGCCCGCATGCCTGCATGCGGCGATAATCGATGTTGGATCGGGGACAGGAGCAGCGGTCAGGCTGCCCAGCCAGGTTTTTTGAGCCAGATCTGTCCAGGTGGAGAGGTCGGCGTTGATGCATCCAGTCCACCCATTGACGGGCCAAGCCTTTGGGCCTTGTGTCGGTTGACAGGCCTTCTCCACTGGCGTAGTATCCAGGCAGGTCATGACCATACGCTGGCAAGCCCCGCCGCCGGGACATGGAGAACCGACATGAAACGCCTTGCCTTCACCATGAGACTCAAACCCGGGTGTGAACAGGAATACAGGAGACGTCACGAGCAGATCTGGCCGGAACTGAAGGCCTTGCTGAAGGAGACCGGGATCTCCGACTACTCCATCTTCCTCGATCCTCAGACCGGCACGCTCTTCGGGTGCCAAAGGCAGGCAGGCCGGTCCTCCTCTCAGGATCTGGGCTCCAACCCAGTCGTCCAGAGATGGTGGTCCTACATGGCCGACATCATGGAGACTAACCTGGACCATTCCCCTGTCTCCAGGCCGTTGACCGAGGTCTTCTACCTCGAATAGGGAGACCTTTATCCAGAAAGGCCCGATAATAACATAGGACTTCCAGGCCAGACCGGGCATCTCTCCCTGGCAGCCCCATCGCGTATTGAGGTCCCCCCTGCCAATTTGGTACAATACCTGCGTCGCAAAGGCGGTTCATATGCAGGTGGAGTACTAGCGGGTGATAGGCAGGACGTGTGGATGTCATGGTGCGCCGGCCGTGCGCCGGCGGTGTCGACGGCCAGGGTTTCTCTGGTCTCTGGCCCTGGTTTGCGCGGGATGGTCTGGGTGTGCCAGCCAGCCTGCACCACCCCGGGCCAGCCCATCTTCAGCTCTGAGTGCCCCCATCTCCCAACGAGTCAACCGCTATGCGGTCAGTCTGGGCTACTCGCAGGATGTGGCAGGGAGATTCCTGGAGTGGGTCGGGACATGGAAGGATGGGCAGGGCCTGTCCCTCCTGGACACCTGGGCGGATGAACTCGCCAGGGCCAGGGCAGGCCACACTGCGGCCAAGACCTTGCCCGAGGACCTGGCTCGCACGGAGCAGCGGGTCGCAGGCCGGGTGCTGGAGCAGATCCGCAGCCAACTCCAGTACAACCTCGAGGCCTTCGACCTGCCTGACATCATCGAGACCAGGCAGGCCCAGTGTCTTGGGTACGTGCAGGTGTATTGGATTCTGGCCCGGGCAGTGGACTTGGCTGTAGTCCCGGTGGACGTACTGCAGACAGACAGAGACCATCGGCTGCCGGACGACCAAGGCCACGTATGCTGCGCCATAACCTTGGCGGATCAGTCGACCCTGATCGTTGACGCGGTGCCCAACGGCCAGATGCATGGGCCCCTCGTGCTGGGTGATCTCTACGTGGAGCAGGGGGGCACCCTGAGACTCAAGGACTGTGCCGGGTCTTCGGACCTGTATCGAATCATCCATCTGCTTGAGCCATCCGGATTGGCAGCCCTTCTGCAGAGCGCCCGAGCGGGCAGATGGGTTGCGGCGGGCCAGTTCCTGCGGGCCGCAGATCTGTATACCCAGGCGATCGACCTGTCGCCGGACCTGGCGCAGGTCTGGGGAAACAGGGCGGTGGCCTTCTACAGGCTCGGCCAGATGGATCGGGCGATCGCGGACTGCAATCAGGCCATGGCCCTGGATTCGGGCCGGCCCGCCTTCTACAACACGCGGGCCTCTGTGTACGTGCACATCGGCCGGTTCCAGCAGGCCCTGGAAGACCTCAATCGGGCCATCGGTCTGGATGGCCGATCTGCCACCGCCCTTTACAATCGGGGCAACGTGTATAGCCGGTTGAGGCAATTCGATCGTGCCGTTCAGGACTATGGCCGGGCCATCAAGCTGAGGCCTTCCTGGGCCGGGGCCTACTTCAATCGGGGCAACGCGTATCACAGGTTGGGTCGCTACCGCGAGGCCATTGCCAGCTTCACGCGGGCGATCCAGCTTGACCCTTCGCTCAAACAGGCGTATCTCAATCGCGGCCTGAGCTACGCCATGCTCGGAGACCTTTCCAACGCCAAGAAGGACCTGCTCACCGCAGCGCGGGCCGACCCAGCCCTGGCCAGCCACGTGGCCCAGATGTCCGAGCGGTTTAATATGGATAAGGAAGATCCATCATTCCCAACCAGGGTGCCCTAGTCGCTTGCGGGCTGCGACCCGCACAGCGTGGGCTGACGCAGACATCGCGCCCCTGACACGGGGTCCTGCACTGCGGCCGCCAAACGGTGGGCGGCGTAGCCGCCACGGTCGGACAGTCCGACGGTCGGACGGTGGAAGACTGAACCCATCCCAGACCGCCCTTCGCCTGGCCGACTCCAATGCCAAGGAGGATCGCCTGCGCTTGACACGGCGATCTCTGGGCCTATAGTGGCATCGACGTTCTCTTGGAGAGATCCGGTATGCCTGGGGACACACGACGAATCAGACGCAAGATCCTGGTGGCTACCACCAATCCCGGCAAGATCGCCGAGCTGCGGGCCATGCTCGATGCGGAGGTCGATTGGGTCGGCCTGGCTGACTTTCCGCAGGTGCCGGAGGTGGAGGAAGATGGGCAGACCTTCGCTGAGAACGCCCGAAAGAAGGCCACCGTGTATGCCAAGGCCACGGGGATCTGGACGCTCAGTGACGATTCGGGTCTGGTCATCGATGCCTTGGGGGGACAACCCGGGGTGCGGTCGGCCCGGTTTGCAGGCCTTGGGGGACCCGATCGAAAGACCATCGACCGCCATAACATCGAGAAGGTCCTGCAACTGCTGCGCGACGCGCCTCCGGACAAGAAGACGGCCCGGTTCGTCTGTCACCTGTGCCTGGCCAGTCCTGACCGGACGCTGATCGAGACATCAGGGACCCTGGAGGGCCGGATCATCGACACGGCCCGGGGCGACAACGGGTTTGGATATGACCCCATCTTCTGGGTGCCGTCCGTGGGCAAGACCGTGGCCGAGCTCGAATCCGAGGAGAAGAATGCCGTATCCCACCGCGGCAATGCCATCCGACAGTTCAAGCCGATGCTGAGGGAGCTGCTGGCGGCCACGGAGTAGACGCCAACCGGTTGACCTTCTCCACATACGCATCTGCATCGAACTTCCGCAGCAGGCCTGCGGCGTTCATGTATCGCACCTTGCCAAAGACCGGCCGCTCTGCCCAGGCCCGGTCGTGCTGGCCGAGGCACCAGGCCACGCCGGCATACCCATTGGGGTCCCGGCCATCCAGCTCGTACCGATCGTTGAGACGCAGGGCGATCCTGAGTGCCTCCTGCGGGGTCTTACTCCACTCGAGGATCTTCTTGCCCCAGTACATCCGCATGTAGCCGTGCATCTTGCCCGTGACGACCATCTCCCTCTGCGCGGCGTTCCAGTACGGGTCGTGCGTGGCGGCCTGCTCGAACTGCCGGAGGGTGTAGACGTACTCGCGTCGGTCCCCGGCGTGGCAGTCGAGCGTCCGCCTGGCCCAAGAGGCCAGGCCCTGGTAGTCGTCGTACTTGGGGTTGTGGTACACGAAGTTGAAGGCCAGCTCCCGCCGCACGATCAGCTCCTCAAGGAAGGCCTCTTGACCCGGGCTGTTCCTCTTGGCCACCTGCAGGGCAACGTAGACCGGCGAGATCTGACCGAAGTGCAGATAGGGACTCAGGCCGCTGGTATAGTCCACGGTCGGATCATTGCGGAGGTCGGCAAAGTGGTCGAGTTTGTGCAGGAGAAGGTCCTTCAGGCGCTGCCGGGCCTGCGATGTCCCGCCGACAAAGCCAGACACAGGACCGATGGTGCGGTTGATCTGGAGTTGGCTCATGACCTGCTCCAGACCCTGGATATCCAGGCTGGGAAGGCGAAGGCCCAGCGAATCCCTCCTGACCCTGGTCTGTCTGAGGGGCCTCAGATAGGTGTCGAGCTTTCTGTGGATTCGAGGCCGTAGGGTCGCTGCGGAGAAGTTCTCCTTGTCGCTGGCCTCCCACACCGGAACGATCAGATTGGCCTCCACCTCGAACATCGCACAGGATACCCGCCTGGCGACCTGGCCTCTCCAGGCCCGCTGGATGCTAAGGTGACCGGCATCCACAACCAGCAGGGCCGCGTCCTGGGCAAGATCCGCTACGCCCTCCGCTGGCGGGCCATGGAAGACGACCATCCGAATACCTCTGTGCCCAAGGCCTCGCTGGGTCTCTTGCAGGCCTTGGACCATGAAGTGGTAGTGGCGGAGACTGGCCTGCGGGAAGTCGTCCACCAGGCAAAACAGAACCACCACTGGCAAGGCCCGTTTATTGGCCTGTTGGATCGCGAACTCCAGGGCCTCGTTCCATTGGGCCCGTTGGGCTGCCTGCATCCAGTAGAGCACGTACCGGCCTTCTCGGATTGGGTCCCCATTGAGGCGTCTGATTCTCCCAGGCTGGATCATGACTGCATTGTCTCCAGCAGGCGAGGCCCGTCAAGGTCTGTGTGCTTGGCTTGACAGACGGGTCGTCAGTCGCATATCCTCATGCCATGGTCACCGACAACTCGGCCCTCCGTTCACCCATGCCTGGCTGCGTGCACGTTGCGCACGGGGCCGGTCCCTATGCCAACACCCGCAAGGCCTTGGAGAGCGTGGACCTGTCTGCGGTTCGTGGCAAGCGGGTGCTGCTCAAGCCCAATGCCGGCCGCATTGCCCCTCCGGAATCGGGGGTCACCACGCATCCCCAGGTCGTGGCAGCAGCGATCGACGCGATGCGAGAGGCTGGAGCAGAGGTCGCCATTGGCGAGAGCCCGATCGCTGGCGTCCGCGTGCAGGAGGCCTATGAGGTCACCGGCATCGCCGCCGTCGCCAAGGAACGAGACTGCCCTCTCATCGACATGGACAGCCGTCCCTCTGTGAAGGTGCCCATACCCGAGGGCCGGGTGATCCACGCCCTCCAGGTCTGTCCCGAGGTCCTGGAACACGATTGGGTGGTGTCCATCCCGGTCATGAAGACGCACATGCACACGGGCGTGACCCTCTCGGTCAAGAACATGAAGGGGTGTCTGTGGCGGCGGAGCAAGGTGCAGTTGCACATGCTGCCCCCCGTGGAAGGGACTGACCAGAAGTCGCTTGACCTGGCGATCGCCGATCTGTCGTCGGTCCTGCGTCCGCACCTGGCCATCATCGACGGCACCGTGGGTATGGAGGGCCTGGGACCGGGTGCCGGACAGGCCAAACCCCTTGGCGCCGTGGTCGTGAGCACCGATGCCTTTGCCGCGGATGCCGTGGCCTGCAGATTGATGGGCACGCGCGCGGAGGACATCCCGCACCTGCAGATCGCCGCGGCGCGCGGTTATGGCGTGATCGATCTGGACCGCATCACCGTGACGCCTGAGAACTGGCGGGACTGGATCTCGCCGTTTGTCCCGCCGCCCACGAATCTGGCGATCGAGTTTCCCAACATCACCGTGCTGGACAACAACTCGTGCAGCGCGTGCCAGTCGACCCTGCTGCTGTTCCTGCAGAGCTACCAGGATCGCCTCTTTGACTACTTCCCTTCAGGGGCCCCCATCCATATTGCCATCGGCAAGGGTCACAAGGACCTGCCTGAAGGCACGCTCTGCATCGGCAACTGCACGGCCAACCACAAGGCCCGAGGCCTGTTCGTGCCGGGGTGCCCTCCGGTCTCCAGCGCCATCCTTTCTGCCTTGTCGGGCAAGCCCGCAGAGGACACAGCCGACGGCCGGCGCACAGATTCAGAGCCGTGACCTGGCGCCAAGGGTTCAGTGTCACCTCTGCTGCTTGGCCAGGATCGCCTCGATCTGGTCCATGACCCGGTTCATGGCAGCCATGGTCAGGTCAAAGGGCTCAGAGGTGAGCATGTCCACACCTGCCTTCTTGAGCGTGGGGATCGGATAGTCCGAGCCGCCTGAGGAGAGGAACTGGATGTACCGGCCCACTGCCCCGGGCTCGCCGCCCAGGATCTTCTGCGACAGGGCCGTGGAGGCGGTGAACGACGTGGCGTACTGGTAGATGTAGAAGTTCATGTAGAAGTGGGGGACGAACGCCCACTCCATGCAATACAGGTCGTCGATGTGACAGACGCCCTTGTCGTGACCGTAGTATCTCCTGACTATATCGCTGTAGAGCCGGGTCAGGGACTCGGCGGTCAGGGGCTCACCCCGCTCAGCGGCCTGGTGGGCGGCCTGCTCGAACTCAGCGAACTGGGTCTGCCGGAAGACCGTGCCCTTGATGCCGTCAAGGCGGTTCATGAGCAGGGTCAGGCGGACGTCGTCATCCTGGATCGTCTTGAGCATCCGGTCGATCAATAAGGCCTCGTTCAGGGTGGAGGCCACCTCAGCCACGAAGGTCGCGTACTCCGCTGTCGGGTACGGCTGGGTCTTGTTCGAATAGAAGCTGTGCATGGTATGGCCCAGCTCATGGGCCAGGGTGCTGACGTCGTCGTACTGGCCGTTGTAGTTGAGCAGGATGTACGGGTGCACGTCGTAGCAACTGCCGTTGGAGTAGGCCCCTGAGCGTTTGCCCCCAGTGGGGTACACGTCGATCCAACGCTGGTCAAAGGCCCGCTTGATCCCGGCCGCGTAGTCGTCCCCCAGGGGCTTGACTGCGTCCAAGACCAGTTGCCGGGCCTGGTCATAGGTGTAGTGCAATTGTAGGTCCTTGACCACCGGGGCATAGACGTCGGAGTACCTCAGTTGCTCCACACCCAGCATCCGTTTCTTGAGCCTCAGGTACCTGTGGAACGAATCGAGGTTCTTGTTCACGTTGGCGACCAGACCGTCGTAGACCTCCACTGGGATGTTGCTGCGATCCAGTGAGCTCTGGAGACACGAGGCGTAGCCTCGCGTACGGGTGTAGAACATGTCCCTCCGGACCTGGGCGTTGAGCTCTGCGGCGAAGGTCGCCTTGAACCGCTCAAAGGTCGGCCAGAAGGCCTTGTAGACCGCCTCGCGGTCCGCCCGGTTGGGCGAAGTGCGATACCGGGCGAAGCCGGCCTTGGTCAGCAGGGCCTTGGTGCCGTCCGACAGGGTGATCTCCGGATAGGGCAGTTCTGCATCACTGAGGACCGAGTAGATGGCCTCAGGTGCGCCTGCCAGCAGGCCAGTCTCAGCCAGGATCTTCTCCTCCTTGTCCGAGAGCCGGTGGGCCTTGGTCCGCAGAATGTCGTACACGTACATCCGGTATTGCGCCAACTGCGGCTCCTGGCCCAGGAAGGCGTCGATCGTGGCCCTGTCCATGGCCGCGATCTCCGGCTCGACAAAGGAGGCCCTGGAACTGTAGTCCGTGGCGTTCTGCTCGATCTGCTGCTTGAGGCCCTGGTACGTGGCGGTGCGGACGTCCTGATCGGACCTCATGGAGGCATAGCAGGCCAGTCGCACGAGCTCCTTGGAGATGCGGCTGTTCAGGTCCAGACACTCCAGGAGCCGGGCCGCAGACCCGGCCAGTTGTCCCTTGAACGCCAGGACCTTGTCGAACTGCCCGGCGATATCCTTCCGGGCCTGGTCCCATGCCTGATCCGATGGGTACACGTCCTCCAGTCGCCAGGTGTCCTTCGGCTCCACCGCTGAGCGATCGCGGGTCTGGCCAATCGCCTGCCCTTGGGACAGAGCCAGCAATGCGAACGACACAGTCACAGCCCCTGAAAACCGACCGATCATGTCATGGTCCTCCAATTGGCCCGAGTAGTCTGGTATTCCTGTCATGGGCCACCATCTTATGCCTAGGTTCTCCGCACGGCAATGCCGTTCCTGGAAAGCCTTTTTGAACCACGAACTACACGAAACACACGAACGCTGACGCTGACGCTGACTCGGGGCCTCTGTACATTCGTGGGTCCGCCGTCTGATCCACGGCTGCGCCGTGCCTTGGGCACTTTGGCCCAAGGGTGTCCTTCGCCCGAGCCGGCTCTGCAGGCAAGCCTGCGACGCCGTCTCAGACTCGGCCACGATCCGACGGCTCAGGTGAATGTGGTAGGCGAAGTGCGCAAAGCGGCAAGCGACGGAGGACCTGATGGGACTACACGATGCAGACTGAGCCGTACACCTGTGAGCAAGCGGGGCTCTGTGGAGCAAGCTCGCTTGCAGAACAGAGACCTACGCCGCTCACCCGGCAGGCGTATGCCTGACGGATGGACGCGACAGCGTCCGGGTACGGCGGTGCCCAAATCGCGAGGGGACGCCCGCTATGGCGCCAGCCCGTTCGTGTGGTTCGTGTGGTTGGTGGCTACCATACTCTCTTCGGCTCCGGCTGAGGGCGCAGCCCGAGGCCGGGCTGCGAAAATCGGCGGAATCTGCGGCTCACCTCTGTCGTTACGCCCAGGAGGCAGGATCCGGAGCGAAGGCCAGCCCGATAGTGGGGAGTACACTGCCCTGGAGCACCTTGAGATCCTTCCCCACCACCAGCGACAGGCTACCTGTAGCTGCCTGAGAAATCGTATCGAAAGTGTGTATGTTCACATTGACTCGTGTGTCCGGCGGGGCCATAATAGTGTCAGTCTTGTGAGAAGACGGCCCGGTTCAAGGTTCGTCGTTCTGAGTTCAGAGTCGTTTGAGTTTCCGGCTGAGAGGCCGCCAACCATGGACTCTGAACTTCGAACTCTGAACTGTGCGAAGCACAATCGACAGCCGAGGGACTTTCGACATGGCTGAGACTGGCGCCAGGCGCGGAATGTGGGACCCGGCATTACCGGGATCAGGTCTTTCACTACACTCTTATCTCCTGACCTATTGACCTATTGACCTATTGATCCCCGCCCTCCTTCTGCCCTGCACCACTTTCGCCGCTCTTCGGGCGTCGTGCAACAGGGACGGAGTCTAGACACAATGAGGTTGCCGTAGTTGTGGGTTCTTGTCAGGTGGGCGCTGGCAAATGGCTGGCCACCACGGGAATCCCGGCCTGGGACTCGAGCGAATGGCGATACAAGACGGATACACCATCCTGATTGATTTCGTTGGAGGCATGTTGGAGGAACCTAGCAATGAGGGCAAGCAGTAGCAAATGGCCTTACCGACCAGTCCATATTACTAAGGATGGGAGGACGTCTAATAACCAGGAGCTGAGGGTGCTGACAGGGCCAGGAGTCATTTCAAATGAACACCTTGTGGGTATCGAGACTGATATCTGTTCGACCTTAAGACAGCCAACGACGGTTTTGGAGTTCCCGCCGGCACAGAAGAAGGCCCCAGTGCGTACCGATTCGCCATTGCTTGACACAGCGGAGGCACCATTCGGACTGCGGTTGCCGTGCCGGATCATCCGGTGTGGGAACACTAGCGATATGTGCCATAAGTGCGACAGTGTACATGCAGATCTTTTCCGAGGGCTTACCGGGCCGGCAATTGAAAGAAAGGTGAAGGAGAGGATTAAGGAACGCGGTTATGATGCCAAATGCAAGCGAGAAGATTCAGAATTGCATATAGACTGCCAGACTTTGATCATAGATGATCGCAAGAAGAGGCACCAGTTGCACTACATCGAGTATGACTGTCCACTTCTTGGGTACCGCGAGTTGGCATTTGCCGTGTGCTTTGAACGTCGGGTTATTGGCGTCTTTTTCCTCGGCCAGATATGTTTGGCGGAGAAGATACAACTCATTATAAGAAAGCAGACAGAGTTCTTCGACAGACACAAGACATGTTTCCCTCAGTTCTGCGAGATCTCGCCAGCTAACGGAACGGTGACCGATGTCTATAATAGGGTATTAGCTCTGCACACCAGTCTACTAGATGAACTCCAGAAAGTGAACGAGCACAAGGAGTATGAGGCCATCCTAAGACAAGAAGACTATCAGGATCTGATCAAACGTGCTGGTGTCAAGGTGATGAGGTTAGAGCAGACATTGAATGAGCAGATGTTACTGCAGCGAGACGAGTACGTTCGAGAGAGAATACACGGACAGTTTAATGAGTTTCAGCGAGAGTTGCCAGAGCGTCTTCCTGAATACGATGTTGGCCTTGACTTTCTGTGGACGAATGTTGGAAAGCGGATGAACAAGCTCATCCATGATTTCAAGATACAGTATGTGGTTCTATTTGGCCTCAGTCGGGCCACACAGCAGACCGCCAACGTGCTAGAGGTCGTTTCATATCAGGTACACAGCAAGGGCGAGCTTCCGTTAGGTCTGCGTGAGAGCATTACGACGGGGAAGCTGATATTCACTCTGGACAATCTGTCCGATAGCATGCGACGGCAACGGACGACCAGCGCACAGCACCCGGAGATTCTCAGGGGGCTTCAGGGGTTTCCCGGCATACCCGGGCATGGCATGCATCTGGTCCGGGTCTTCCCTATACCCTTTCTGAATGCTGGTTCAACGGTAATCCTCATAGGGTACTTCCCCGACAACCGACTGTGGTCGGTGGAGAACAGACCAGGTGGGACTCTAGACCAGTACATCGAGTCGTTTTATGATATCGTCCTGTCAGTGTTGTCATCTGTGCTGGCCGACAGAGCGAGACGCAGCTTGAAGGCGTCGTTACAGATTCTGGGTCACGAAACAGAACAACTTGGGTTCGGCTTGGAGGAGCTACGTAAAAGGTATCTGGCGGATGTCGGAAAGTTAAAGACACTGCCCGCGGAAAGACTGGGTAATGTCTGCCGAGATATTCGTGGGTATTTCCGACAGGTCGCTCTCCTATTCAAGCAAGCTCAGATGGTTGTGACCGACAAGGTGTCTGACCCTGACAAAGAAGAGTTCTGGGCATTTGACGAGCTTATCTTCAAATGGCATGATATCTACAGGCTAGAAGCAGACTGGAAGAGTTTGGAGTTCGACATACCGGAGGTTAATAGATCTGACCCATGGAGACCACCCATTTGGGGAGACAAGGCACTGTTGGAACAGTTGGTATATAACCTAGTCAGCAATGCAGTCAAGTACTGCTATCCTGGTACAAAAATCAAGATCGACTGCAGAAAGCGCGATTTAGGCAGGAAAAGCCGGCATGTGCTGACTGTCACAAACTATGGACGGCAGTTTCTATGCAGGAATCCATTCGAGATGGGCGCGCGGGGCGACAATGTGGAGGGCATTGAAGGAATAGGCATAGGCATGTACAACGCCAAGCGAATTGCCGATGCACACAAGGCAGAATTCAGGCTTGCTGAATGTCGAGAGCCCATCTCGCAGTTCAACGTACCGTTGATCGAAGCGTATATTGAGAAGGACTTTCGGGGGAAGGATGATGTCCTGAGGAAGAAGCTAGTCACAGAACTGGCTCGGCTCAAGCAAACCGGAGACTACCAGAAGATTGTGGCAAGAAGCCAATGGAAATGGCGGTTCTATGCGCCCGAGGAATATGAACTCAACAGTCTAATCGAAAAGCCCACCTGGGAGGTGACATTCAGCATAGCTCTACCCGCGAAAGGAACCTGACCAATGAACATATTGCTCGTCGAAGACAGGGGTGTGGTCACATACTACTTGAGAGAAGCGTTAGAAGAGGCTGGCCATATAGTATTTTCGGCGCCCAACATCCTCCGGGCTAAGTACTACTGGGACCAAGGGGGGATTAATTGCATTATTGTGGATCTCAATATGGATCCAGAGGGGCTAAGCGACCAGGAAAGAGGCGAGACAAAGGGGGGCCTCTTTACAGGTTGGGTCTGGTTGAGGAACCACGTTTTGGCCAAGGACGCGTCTATGAAAGGAAGGGCGATCATCTTGACTGCCTATTTGGACCAACTGAAGGAGAAGTTGCGGTCAGACCAAGCTGAGAAGCTCTTCAGTGGGCTCACATTTGTTCGGAAACGCCAGGTACAGTATCCCGAGACGGGTGCTATTGTGGAGCTAGTCAGCGCCATAGCGAAGGAATGTGAAAAGGGAGAGCAATGAATCATGTTCTGAAAGTGGGTCACATCAGCGTGATTAGAAAGATGACTTCGTAGGTGAGATTAAGTATTGCTTTGCCCCCGAAAGGGACCTGACAAATGAACATATTGCTCGTTGAAGACAGGGGTGTGGTCACATACCACTTGAGAGGAATTAGAAGGGGCGGGCCATGTAGTCTTTTGTGCACCTAACATCCTCCGGGCTGGATACTACTGGGACCAAGGGGGGATCAATTGCATTATTGCGGATCTCAATATGGATCCAGAGGGGCTAAGCGGCCAGGAAAGAGTCGAGACAAAGGGGGGCCTGTTTACAGGTTGGGTCTGGCTGAGGAACTACGTTTTGGCCAAAGACGCGTCTATGAAAGGCAGGACGATTATCTTGAGTTCCTATTGGGATCAACTGGCACGTAAATTACATGACGAGGCCCCGACGCATTTCCTGGATGGGCTTACCATTGTTCGGAAGCGCCAGGTACAGTGTCCCGAGACGGGTAGGATAGTGGATCTTGTCAATGCGATAGCCACAAGGCTGCAAGAGGCGGCGAAATGAGCGGCCTTCGTAGAACAGGTGACATGGGCGGAAAGGTTCTGATATTGGTGCAGGTCTTGGCGTGTTTGATTGGTCTCATCGTCGTGTTTGGAGCTTACCTGAACCTTTGGTCTTTGAAGAGAGAGATGGAGCATAAGGCTGGTGAAGTAGCAGAGACAGTTCGAGGGATTGGCGATCCGAACGTGAGGAGAATCGACCCCAACACGGTCGCGACACTAAGGCATATTGTGGAAGAGTTTGGATGGCTGTGCCGGGAGAGCGCTCAATCGCCCACGATAACCTTTCTTTTCACAGTCGTTAGTATAGTATTGGTCTCCGGTGGTGCTTTCTTGCTTGAGCGGTCCAGGAGGTACGTGAATGATACACAGGCCCACGCAGACAAGTTGCTTGATGAATCCAGGAAGAACGTGAACGATATTCAAGGGTCCGTACACAAGCTACTTGATGAATCCAGGAGGGAGGTAGAGGATTCTCTGAAGGAAGTGAGTGAACTGAGGGGTGATCTGGACGACTTGTCCCACAAGACAGAGGAGTTGGAGCGGTTGGTGAGAGCGTACCTTACATCTATTTCGATGCCTCTAGCAGTAGGTGACTGTCTGACGAAGAGTTGGCAGATCACACTAAGAATTGAAGAATCAGACAATGCTGCCGACATAGGTTCGCTCGCTCCAAGTCTAAGGGATCTACTCACAAGTACTCTGATCTACCTCCGAGCTATTGAACATGAAGAAGCTGAAATGGGTAAGACCGAATGCAGCAGATTCATGAATGATGTGGCGGATATTAAGACTGACCTGGAGTTTGTGGGAGAGAGATTCCCAGGTCTTGTGGGAGACTTAATCGAGATGTGCGATGAAATAGCTGCGCTTCTCAAGAGGCTGCTACAGAGGTCCTAGAGACTTTGGGGGTCAGAGCTGAATGGCACTTCCATAAGGCTTACGTTCCAGTGAGTAGACGTGCTTTGACGATCGATCGGGGCTCGGTCAGGTAGATCTGCTTCTTGGGTCGTCTCTTCACGGCACGCGGCTCGACTCGATCGGGACGGTCGTTTCGGTTCCAGTCTCTTGATTCGAGCATCATATCGTGCATAACCGTAATCATGGGTACCTATGCACATCGTTTGTGTCCTTTCGGTAGGCCTGTGTGAAATCCTTTTGGGCGGTTGGTATCTTCAGCGGTGGCCGGTGAGACTGACTGGATAGGCGGTCCATGGAATGGGTCGCCCGGCTGAGCCGGCGAGACCGATTTTGTGGAGAGCCGCTGATGAGTACAAGATCGCCCGCGAATGGCCCGACGTCCCTTGCCATCGCACGTCACCAGATCGGGCAATGGCGTAGCCGGCAGCAAGGTCGCAAACGTCTGCCCCGGGAACTCTGGCAGAAGGCCGTGGTCCTGGCCCAAGCGTATGGGGTGAACAAGACCGCCCGGACGTTGGGCCTGAAGTACGACTCGCTCAGGAAGCATCTGGAGGTGGCTCCACCGGGCGAATCGGATCCTGGAAAGGCCCGGTGTGACTTCATAGAGCTTCTCCCAGGCGAGATGACGCCTCCGTCCATCGAGTGTACGATCGAGGTGGAAGATGGCCGCGGCGCGACGATGCGGATGCACGTCAAGGGAATCGCTGTCGCTGATCTGGTCGTTCTGGCTGGCGGGTTGCGGAAGGGCCCGGCATGATCCAGGTCACGCCCCAGATGCGGATTCTGGTGGCCATCGAGCCGGCGGATTTCCGCAAGGGGATCGATGGGCTCGCCCGGGTCTGCCGCGAGGTGCTTCACAGCGATCCCTTCAGCGGGCGCGCAGGACTTTTGGGGTCAGAGCTTGATTAGTGATTAAGGCGGTTCCAGCCCACTTGTGCCCTCATGTACGCTGACGGCATGAGCGAGCAGCAACTCCACAGTCACCTGTCTTCAGCCCCCCAACTCCAATCCTCCCTCCCCCTCCCCCTCCACCTTTCACCCTTCGTCCTTTCACCCGTCCTCGCCCTGCTGACCTGCCCTCTTGAAACCAACAGCCAACAACTGTTTCCAGTCTCTTGATTCGAGGATCGTATGGTGTATAATCATGGGTATCTATACACATCGTTTCAGGAGCTTTGGCTATGAGGACCAATGTGGTGCTGGATGACAAACTGATCGGAGAGGCGTTGAAGGTCTCGGGGATCAAGACCAAGAGGGCTGCGATTGAGGAGGGGCTGAGGCTCTTGGTCAGGGTCAACCACCAGGCAGCCATCCGGCGATTCCGCGGCAAGCTGAAGTGGACGGGCGACCTGGAACGCATGAGGAGGGACCGATGATCCTCGTGGACTCCTCGGTCTGGATTGACTACTTCAACGGCCGACGTACGCCGCAGAGCGACCTCCTCGACGGCCTTCTCGGCCGCGAGCCTCTTGTCGTCGGGGACTTGATCTTGACCGAGGTCTTGCAGGGATTCAAGAGGGACAGGGACTTCAACCAAGCCAGGAGGCTTCTGGACTCCCTCGCCTTCGTGGAAATGCTGGGCAAGGATCAGGCGGTGTACAGTGCCCAGAACTACCGTGTCCTGCGAGGCAAGGGCGTGACCGTAAGGAAGACCGTGGACGTGATCATTGGCACATTCTGTATCGCGCACAACCTCCCCCTCCTGCATAGCGACAGGGACTTTGACCCCATGGTCCAGTATCTCGGCCTGAGAATCGTCCAGTAGCCACGATACCTGTATTCTGGTGGATGATGGGGTACAGGAGTCTGTGCGAAGAGATGGGTATGGAACTGCCCCCTGAACTTGACGAATCGCAGCCACGAAGGACCCATGAAGAAAATGAAGGTCAAATTGCCAATCCTCTCGCTCGTTGTGGTCCTTGCCTTGGCTTGGCGGGAACCGGCCACAGCACAGTGGGGCAATCCCATCATGCGCGGCGCAGATCCGCATGCGATGGTGGTGGGCCAGACGGTTTGGATCTATCCGACCTGGGACAAGGGCGGTGGGAAGCACTTCTACGCGTTTTCGTCCACCGATCTGCGGAATTGGCAGCGGCACGGGCCGGTGCTGGGTTTCGAGGACGTGCGGTGGATCAAGGACGACGGGCGGGATGATCACTGGGCCTGGGCACCCGGCGTAGTCGATCGCGGCGGCAAGTTCTACTTCTACTATTCGGTCGGTCCGCAGAATCCGACACCTTCACGCATCGGCGCAGCCGTGGGAGACCAGCCTGATGGACCCTTCCGTGACTCGGGCCGTCCCCTGCTCACGGGCGGCAATGGCTTTGAGGCGATCGACCCCATGGTCTTCGCGGATCCGAACTCCGGGCGATACTACCTCTACGCGGGTGGCAGCGCGGGTGCGACGTTGCGGGTGTTCGAACTGAATGACGACATGGTCTCCTTCGCCCGCGAGGTCAAGGTCGAGACGCCGCCCCTATTCACTGAAGGGTCCTTCATGCACTACCATGGCGGGAGATACCATCTCACTTACAGTCATGGATCGTGGCAGCACTCGTCCTACTCGGTGCACTACGCCACTGCGACCTCGCCCTGCGGACCGTGGCAGTATCGCGGTGCGATCCTCTACAGCGACGCGACGCACAAAGGCCCGGGGCATCACTCCTTCATCCGCAACCCCCTCACGGGCGAGTGGTTGATCGTCTATCATCGCTGGGATCAGGTGACCGGTGACGGTCCGTATCGGGGCTCGCGCCAGGTCTGTATAGACCGCGTGGAATACGACGCCGAGGGTTTCCTCCTGCCCGTTCAGATGACGGACGGCGTGAAACCCGTCAGACCGTAAGACAGTCGGACGGTAGGACCGTAGCGGCTTCGCCGCTCCTACCGTCGTACCGTCTCACTGTCGGACTGTCCTACCGTCCCATTCCCCGTTCTTGTTCACAGGTGTCTATCCGAGGATGTGCCGAATCTGCTGCTCTAGGTCTGGCAGGTCCTTCTGGACTGCGGCCCAGACCACATCGTGGTTGATGGCGAAGTACCCGTGAACGAGGATATTCCTGGTCCCGATCATCTTACCCCATGGAATCTCTGGATGATCCTCGCGGAACTCGTCAGAGACCCTGGCCGCTGCCTCTCCAAGGATGAGGAGTTGGTGGATGACCCAACCTTGCACAAGCTCGTCGCTGTCAAAGCGACTGCGACCCAGGGATGCATACTTCTTGATCCGCTCACAGCACTCGAGCATGTCGAGGAGGCGTTGTCCGTCGTCTCTCATAGGGCTACAGCTTCCCTCAAGACGCCGTCCCGAATTCGAGGTCTGAGGGTATCCGGTGTGATGACATCCACTTGACGACCCAGCAGATTCTGGAGGTCGGTGAGTAAGCCACCCAGGTCAAAGAGGCTGCGCCCAGGCTCCAAATCCACGAGGAAATCGACGTCACTGTCTGAATCCGCTGTGCCTCTCGCCACAGAGCCAAAGATGCGGACATTGGATGCCCCATACTTGCGGCACAGAGCCAAGATACTCTGTCTATGCGGGCCGATGGTCTGTTCAATTGCCATACATGGACTCCTTCACGTCGTAGACAATAGCCTAGCCCCGATCCCTTGACCTGTCAAATGTTAGCTCTCCAGGGGTACATGCGGGTTGCGTGGGCCCGCACGTCCCGGACGACGAGGACGGCCGCATCGAAACGGGCGAGCGAGACGCCCACCCCATGGAGATCGGTCCAAAGGGAGCCGGGGCCTGCCCCCCCAACTTAGGCCTTTACGACCCCCTGCCTACTCCTCGCCGTCGCACCGTCTCACTGTCGGACTGTCCCACTGTCCCACCGTCTCTTCCCCCCACAGGCCACCGACCAGGCGGAGCCTTTGCGCGGGCCTGCTCCGGTATGGGGTGCATGACCGTAGTTGCGTGGCTGGATAACCATCACCGAAATGCCTCTTTCGAGCCGCAGATTCACGCGGATCACTGACGCTGGACTGGGGGTTCGGCGCATTCGTACGGACGCCGGTCGCCGCACGGCAGCCGGTTTGCGATTGAGAGGAGATTCATAACCACCAACCACACGAAACCCCCAGCGCGGCCTTTGGCCGCAACCAAAGGCGTGGCGAATGTGAGGTCTCATTCGACCGCAGCCGCTCCGCAGGGCAAGGCTTTGCCGCAGAACGACACTGCGTCATGCGCCTTGCGGCTGTTCCGCCGTCTGCTGGTCCCCTCCGCAGCCCGAGTGATAGAGGTCTCCTGCCTGCCCCTCATGCGGTTCGAAGGGGCAGGCAGGAGACCTCTGCCAGTCCGATCCGGATCGAACGGGCCTGCTCCTAGGAAGGTTCTTCCGGTCGTACCGGATGAGCAGGTCCTGTCTTGGCTCCCTTGAAGGCCCCGGGGAGCCAAGACAGGACCTGTGTGGAGCCGCGCTGCGTGGGGGCCAGCAGCGAGCGGAGGGTCTGCACGTCGCATGACGGCCAGTCGTTTGGCTGGCGTGCGATGTGCCACCCGGAGCCGCTACGGTCGCGTGGGCGGCAGCCTTCTGCCCTATCTGCTGGACGAGACGTGCTTACCGGAAAGGACACTCACAGAATGCCGGCTGGAAGAATTTGCGCAACAGAACAAGATTCTGACAAGTAGTAATACGAACAGGCTGGCGCTGCAGGGGTAGTCCCGTTCCCATTCCAGCATCGCCGTACGCGGACGCTGACGCGTCCATCCGTCAGGTTACGCCTGCCGGGTGAGCTGCGCAGGTCTCCGTTCTGCAAGCCAGCTTGCTCCACGGAGCCCTGCTTGCTTACGGGCGTACGGCTTGGTCTGCATCGTGCAGTTCCGTCAGGTCCTCCCACGCTTGCCGCTTTGCGCACTGCGCTTACCGCGTCCGCCTGAGCCGAGAGCACTTCCCACGTTCTCGCCGCTCTGTTGCCGACGCAACCCACTGGTTCTCGATCCTTGCATTGCTGCGTCCGCCCTCTCTGGCGTAGACCTTGGCACCGCATCGCGATACAATCCCTGTCATGCGACAGATCCTATGGACCGCGATCATCCTAATGGTAGGGCCTCGGCTTGGCACTGCGGGGGATTTCGCACTACGAGACGGGGACACCGTGGTCTTCCTGGGAGATAGTATCACGGCGGCGCGCGGCTACGGCAAGGTCATCGAGAACTACACGCTGCTGCGATATCCCGAGCGCAAGGTCCGGTTCATCAATGCCGGCCACGGCGGCGATACGGCCGAGGGTGGCCTGAAGCGACTGGATCGCGACGTGCTCAGCCAGGGAGCAACCGTTCTGACGGTGGCCTACGGGATCAACGACATCGGCTGGGGCATGAAGGCGGATGCCGAGCACAAGCAGCGGTACCTCAACGCGATTCGTGGGATCGTCGAGCAATGTCACCAGCACGGGGTGCGGGTCTTCATCTGCTCACCCGCGATCACGGCCGAGGACCCCAACCGCTCCGAAAAGGGCTTCCTCCAGATGATGGCCGACGAGGGCATGGCCGTGGCCCAATCGCTGGGCGAAGGAGCCATCGACGTCCAACGCGGCATGAGGGAGATCCAACGCCGCATCTGGGCGGCCAATGCCCAGGAAAGCGACCCCAAGAAGAAGACCTCGCTCCACGCTGAAGACGGCATCCATCTCAACGATCTCGGCCATCTGGCGATGGCGTATGCGATGCTCAAAGGGCTGGGTGCGCAGGCGGAGGTCTCCTCCGTTGTCCTGGATGTGCGCGAACCGAACGGGGTGGAAGCCGAAGGCTGCCGCGTCACCGATGTTCAATGGCGTGACGGCGTGATGACGTTCGTACGGCGGGATCAGGGACTGCCCCTCAATCTCGGCATCCTCGGGGCCCTGCAATTCCGCTTTATCCCGATCCCGGAGCAGTTGAACCGCTACCTGCTCACTGTGCGGAACCTCCCGGCCGGCCAGTATGAGATTCGCATCGAAGGCCGATTGGTCGGGACAGTCACCGGGCAGCAGCTCCATGACGGCATGAACATCTCCTCCATGACAGCAGATGCCTGGGAACCCGGCGGGCCGTGGGATGCGCAAGCCGGCGTCGTCAAGGAATTGACGGAGGCCCGTGATCGCCTGACCGTCGGCAACCTGCTGCGCAGCCAATTCCTACCTGAACACCCCCAGCGCGACGCCCTGAGTCGGCAGTTCGCAGCAACGGACGAGCGTTTGGTCTCCCTTCAAAGAGACGTCGCCCGGCCGTTTCCCTACCACTTCGAGATCCGCCCTCATCTCGCCGTACCACAACCCTGACGGGGGCAGGGGTCAGAAGCAGGTTGGAGCCCAGGAACGTGAGACCGTTGGACCGTCGGACTGTAAGACCGTAGCGGCTTCGCCGCTCTTACCTTCTTTCCGTCCTACGTTCCTCCCTTCCTACGTTCCTGTCTCCCGTCCCACCGTCCCACTGCCGGACTGTCCCACTGTCCCACCTTCCTGCCCTAATACCGTCTCACTGTCCGGCTGTCCTCCTGACCCCTGATCCCCGACCCCTGACCCCCATCGGATAGCCGACCAAGCGGAGCCTCTGCGCGGGCCTGCTCCGGTGTGGGGTGCATGACCGTAGTTGCGTGGCTGGATAACCATCACCGAAATGCCTCTTTCGAGCCGCAGATTCACGCGGATTCACGCGGATCACTGACGCTGGACTGGGCGTTCGGCGCATTCGTGTGGACGCCGGTTTGCGATTGAGAGGAGATTCATAGCCACGAACCACACGAAACCCACGAACGCTCGCGCGGGGTCGGGGCGGTTGTGGCGTGCGTGGGTTCGCCGTCCGATCCACGGCTTCGCCGTGCCTTGGGGGCCTTGCCCCAAGGGTGGCCTTCATCCGAGCCGACTCTGCAGGCAAGCCTGCGACGCCGTCTCAGACTCGGCCACGATCCGACGGCTCAGGCGAATGCGGTAAGCGCAGTGAGCAAAGCGGCAAGCGACGGAGGACCCAATGGGACTGTCCCGCGCAGACCAAGCCGTACGCCCGTGGGCAAGCAGGGCTCTGTGGAGCAAGCTTGCTTGCAGAACAGAGACCTGCGCAGCTCACCCGGCAGGCGCAGCCTGGCGGATGGACGCGACAGCGTCCGCGTACGGCGGTGCTGGAATGGGAACAGGACTCCCGCTACGGCGGCAGCCCGTTCGTGGGTTTCGTGTGGTTCGTGGCTACAAAACAACTCGCCTGGTCTATTATTTGGAGTTCTGAACTCCGAGCTGTCAGAAGGCAGTCTGCCTTCTTGGGTTGCGGCCAACGGCCGCGCTAGGTCTATCCATAGCTCGCCACCCCCAGGTACAGCAGGTTGACGCCTATCAGGTGCAGTGGGGTGAAGACGTGGTCGAACACGTTCCAGGCAACCACGATCCCGATCCATCCGAAGGTCGGATTGGTCATCCACTGCTGGTATCCCTCGGCCTGGGACCCTTCCAGGAACAGCAGCGGCAGGGCACTGCCATCCAGCGGGGGAAAGGGCAGGAGATTGAAGAAGAACAGGATGAGGTTCAGCGAGAACAGGATGCCGACGAAGAATACGGGCCCATAGAGCCAGGGGTGGCTGGTTACGTCGGCCACGTGGTCGAATCTGACCGCCTCAGGGGCCTCTACCAGGCCTGCCAACAAGGCGAGTCGAATCACCACGATGCAGATCACCACCAGCAACAGGTTCGCCGCTGGCCCTGCTGCGGACATCCAGGCCGATCGCCTGGGATGGCTCATGGCCCAGTAAGGATCATAGGGCGTGCTGCCCCACCCGATCATCCATCCGCCTGCGAAGAACGACACCAGAGGGACCACGACCATGCCCAGGGGCTCCCTGCGGATGTGGGGCACGGGATCGAGTGTCACCTGACCGCCGTGATAGGCGGTCGAATCGCCCAGCCTCCAGGCGACCAAGGCATGGGCGGCCTCGTGCAGGGTCACGGAGAGCAGAAATGCCATGTACCAAGTCAGTCCGGGGAGCACCTGTTCCATACGTGTAGGTATCGACCGGATCGGCCGGTTCGCTTGAGCGGGTCGTGCGGCCTCAACCTGAGACGCTGGGCACGGGTGAACGATTGTCCGTCATCGAGCCGGCGGATTGGGGTCCGCGCTGCCTAGACGCCCGCCAAGGAAGAGCCGGATGAACTCGGGCGCCAGCATGCCTTGATGATACGTTCTGGTGACGCCCTGGTCATCCCGCCTCTCCTCGGACATGCATCCTGTGCAGGCGAACACGAGGCCCGCTAACAGGATGGCCAGGCACAGGACGACGTATTGCCTGTCTCTCTTGCCGGTCATGGTCGGTGCTCCGAAGGTCTGTATCCTAACAGACCGCATAAGCATGCCGCCTATCTCGTTCCTTGTGGTCAAGACCTTCACGTCTGGGTCTCTCGAATACACTGTACACGGACACCGTGGATCTGTCCAGGGCCGCGTGTGGATGTCCAGCCAGGGTACTGACCACTCCTTGCCTTGGTAGATCCGCAGCGGCGGCCTTCATTCCATGCCCTGTGGTCGCCTCGTGAGTGCAGTCCTTGCTGGAGGCGGCGCAGCCACAAGGCCCTTGCCAACCCAAGGGTGGCAAGGCATGATGTTCTACGGCCCGGCCGCCGGCAAGACCCGGGGAGACAGACGCAACTGCCAGGCCGGTCGAGTGTGTGGAGAAAGGAATGGTGAGGCCGTGAAGCGGAAGAAGGGACCTCAGGGGACCGTGCTGTTGGCTGTGCTCTCCCTTGCTGCGAGCCTTGGGTCTGTGCACGCCGCGGACTATGCCATCAGTGCGGACCTGTCGTTCCTCAAGCAGGCGGAGGATCGGGGTACCTTGTTCAAGGACGGTGGCCAGGCCAGGCCGGGCCTCCAGATCTTCAAGGACCACGGGTACAATTGGATTCGCCTGAGGCTGTTCCACAGCCCGACCCAACTGCCGAACAACCTCGAGTACACCCTCTCGCTGGCCAAAGACGCCAAGGGCCTGGGCTATCGATTCCTCCTGAACTACCACTACTCCGACACCTGGGCGGACCCTGCCAAGCAGACCATTCCAAAGGCCTGGCAGGGCAAGTCGCACGAGGAACTGGTGCAGGCGGTGTTTGAATACACCCGGGACATGTTCGACAACGACGGCAATTCGCTGCCTGTCGTCACGGTTTTTGACCGGTTCGCGAGGAAGTAAGAGATAGGATCACATCTGTGAGGTGAGTCAATGAAGACCCGAAATACCCTTGTGTTGAGCCTGGTCCTGGCGCTCGCCGCGTCCCAGTGCTCATCCGCCCAGACGACGGTTCAACGCATCCAGAACGGGGTTCAATTGCAGACCCAGGGCCTGGCCGTGAAGGTCCAGTTCTATGCAGACGACCGGGTGCGTGTCGTGAAGTGGCCTGCCAACGGGACGCCGGACAAGAAGAGCCTGGTCGTCACCCAAGAGCGATTGCCAGACCTGACGGTCCGTTTCCAGGAGACGGACAAGGCCGTGACGCTGGGTACTCGCAGGCTCACGGTCATCCTGTCCAAGGCCGACGGCCGAATCCAGTATCTCACAGCCGAGGACAAGGCCATCCTCAAGGAAGAG